>Ga0257117_1000253_pt1 | contig 49915 bp, 34 predicted proteins | sample SI112_135mmetaG_FD_190157 | JGI IMG/M metagenome (GOLD analysis project Ga0257117, IMG submission 190157) | Marine microbial communities from Saanich Inlet, British Columbia, Canada - SI112_135m | ecosystem: Environmental > Aquatic > Marine > Inlet | place: Canada: British Columbia | collected... | reverse complement strand
TCGCTTTTACTCGTCTCTCTACTTCTGACTTTGGGCTCATTATTGGCTCCTTTTACGGTTTGTTAGCCGCCCAAAGTATCTCTTATTTATTTAGATCAAATGAACCGAATTGGTCTGACTCCACACAGTCCATACTAAGTCTGGAGAAGAAGCAAGTGTGTTGGCTTATGAGGAATCACCTCCATATTTAAAACTATTGAAGCTCAATAAAAAGAGAATCAGGATTAATATAGATCTGGTCGAAAACATCACAGATTCCCAAGGAATTGTAGTTTGGCCGGCAGAAACAACTGTTATTAACTCAGAGTTAACCATCCATTGTGAAGATGGAAGTCAAATTCAGTGCAATAACTACAATTTCAACATTCTTGAGCAGGGATTTGATTTTATTGACTTGAGCGGTAACGCAGACAACATTCCCATTGATGAGGTTGTAAATATTGTAAACTCCGAAGGGGTTGTCGTGTATCCTGAAGAGCCCATGACCATGAGTGCAGAAGCATTTGGCAAGCGCGTCCTATTAGGTCTTGGTGTCAGTGCTATTATAATAACGGTTGTGTACATTAAAGGGATGGGGGATGCATATGATAACTGAACAGATTTTGGTTACTAACAGAGCGTCATAGAATGTCCCCTGGAGCATCAAAATAGTGTCAAAGAATATGGCATGTGATGGCGTGATTTGTCTCAAATGTCCATCAGTTGCAACAGAGTAATTAGAATTATATGATATTCGTATATAGCTGTGTATCAGTGCGTTAGAGGTGTACCCGGGGCCGGAATCGAACCGGCACGGCTTTAAGGGCCGAGGGATTTTAAGTCCGGAATAAGCCATTGATAGTCAGTATGTTACAGTATTTGTGTCAAAAATATTGAGTGAATAAATTGTATAATAATCTCTGATGAGAGTATGATTATACAGATGAGGCATTAGTGTATAAATCTCAAGTGTGTTATAACAAAAGCACCTCCAAACTGGAGGCGCTTTTGCTGTGGAGAGGCAATGAGATCTCCAAACACATGGTATGAATTTATGTTAAATACTCAGTGCTTTTTCTTTCAGTTGACCGGTGAGCTGCCAGAGAGACATCTCAGCCAGATACGCTGAATAGCGTGCCTGAATCTGGCTTGATTTTGCTCGACTCAAATTGAGTTGGGCATCTCTGAATTGTGTGGAACTCACCTGACCCAACCTGAAATATTCCTGGGTCTGATCAAAATTGAGATGAGCAGAGGAGAGGGTGTTAGCCTTCAACTCCAGTATCTGACGACTTTTCTCATAGTAAGCCAGGGCTGAACTCAGAGATTTATCTAACTCTCGCTTTGAATCCAGGGTATTCCATTCGCTGTTCTTCTGGAGCAGACGTCCACTTTGAATGGATTTCGATTTCATGCCATCAAAGAGGTTCCAGCTCAAAGACAATCCAGCTGTTGTCGTCATATCAGGATTATCGAAGGAGAAATCAACATCTGGATTGACCTGCTGAAGCCCATACGACCCACTCAAGCTCACCCGGGGAAGTACTGATCCCAGGGTGCGCTTCATGTTCAGGTCAGTCTGCTTTTCAAGATTGAGATTCAGGGCGTGACTTTTATTGGCTTTCTTCCCTTCTGATGTGAGCATCTGCAAGTCATAACTGCCAAGCTCATAACTGAGAGATCTGGGCTGATAATCCTGATTCAGATCCCAGCCAACCAGGAGGTTGAGATTCCTTTTGGCTTCCTGAAGGGCATATTCCGATTCTATCACTGAAACACTATCATTATCAAAATCCACTTGGGCCGCAAGAGCTGATAGAGAAGTTCCCATACCGCGTTCAGTCTGTTCCAGTGCTTGATCAAGACGTTGGCGGGATATTCCCACCTGTTCCAAACTGATTTGCAGATTGTCAAACCTGAGGAGTACATTGACATACAGGTTTGCTGCTGAGAGTAGAATGTTTTCCTCAATCATATCACTTTGGAGTTCACTTGCCTGAGCCTGAGTGTTGAGTAGTTGATACTTGGTAAGCCCCTGCATTCCATTAAAAAGCGTGTAGCTGCCATTTAGGCCAGCTGAAAGAGAAGTGTTTTCGACATCAACCTCGCCTGCAGGGGTTTGATTGATACCATTGATGAGCGTTGATCCAGAACTCAGATCAAGACGTGGCAGGAGACCGGCATTTGCCAGACTGGCTGAATTATCAGCGATTTCGAAGGAATTTCGCGCTTGTTTGATAGATAGATTCTGCTTGCTAGTCACCATAAGAATCTCGTTCAATCCCATTTCAAGCGTGGGCATTGACCAAAGTGAGAGTGAAGACAGGAGGAATATTGCAAATGTGCGCTGCATGATTATCCCTGCCTTTCTGCTACCAACTGGGCATCGATATCCGCCTCAAGGACAGCAGCTTCTACAGATTCTCGACTGGGCAATACACCAGTCACGAGCTTGACCTTGTAACGTTTCATATCATTCGCAAAACTCAACAGTATAGGGAGTATCAGCAGTGTTGAGAACGTGGATACGATGAGGCCATAGGCTACCGAGATAGCCATTGGTACTGTCATCTGAGCATCAGGATTATTGGCTATAATCAGAGGGGCTAGCCCAGCGATTGTCGTCAAGGAGGTAAGCAGGATGGGTCTGAATCGGGAAATACCAGCCTTCAGAAGTGCATCCATATATGCCAACCCTTCCTTGAGATTGCGATTAAGCGTACCGATGAAAACAATGGAGTCATTTACCAGAATACCTATGAGAGCCAGGACCCCAAAATATGAGGGCATATCCAGGGGAATGTCATGAATAGCATGTCCCCAGCCAATTCCAATGAAACCCAGGGGAATGAGTGACAAAAGAATCGCTGTCTGTCCAAATGAGCGGAAGGTGAATGCAATGACTGCGAAGAGTAGGACCAGGATAAGCGGTATGACGCTAATCATGGATGACATAGCCTCAGCTTTGCGTTCACCATGACCACCGATGGTATAGTTAACATCAGGATATTTTTCTAGTATTGAGGCAAGTATAACACCCTCAACCTCGGATTTAATCTGCGTGAGATCTACTTTCTTATTCACGGCATCTGCCTCAACAGTGACCTGACGCTGACCATTAAGGTGTTTGATTTTACTCAAACTGCTTGTGTAATTCAAATCAGCTATAGATTTAAGCTGGAAAGCCTGCCCTGTATTGGTACGAATCTTCATTTCTTCCAGATCGCCAATGGAGGATCGATCAGTATTGCTGTAGCGCACCCAGATTTTGACTTCTTCAGTGCCACGGTTGATTCTTTGAACTTCAGATCCGTAAAATCCACTGCGAACCTGGTCCATGACAGTTTGTATATCCAAACCGAGATTATAGGCATGGTCTTTCAACTCAATTTCAATCTCACGCATGCCCTGCTGGTTGTCATCGATGACATTTTTCAAACCCGCTAGTTGGTTGAGTTCAGATTTAAATTCTTCAACTGCAATATTCAGATCTTGGATGTTATCTCCCAGCAACGAGATCGAGACCGCCTTACCAAATTGGCTGGATTCTACATAATTAATACGGTCGACCTCAGGTAGCTGTCCCACAGCCTGACGCCAGGAGTTGGAGAAATCCGTTGAAAGGAACTTGCGTTCTCGCGTATCCAGAAAGTTGATGGTTACGCTACCAGCATCACTACTGCTGATTCGTTTCACCACACTGGTAACGACCTCCTTGCTTTCTTCCTCGGAAAATTTCTCGCCTGTGAGCACACCACTTGCTTCCAGTTTATCAAGAATTTCCATGGTCACGCTGGCTGGCGTTCCCGGTGGCATTTGTATGTCCACTGTGGATTGATTCTGATTGTCAAAAGAACTGCCACCCATTTGAATGATACCACCACCAACACCCCCGATTGTGATAATAAATAATCCGGTTACCACAGCGATGACTATGCCTCGATGATTCAGCGCATAGCGATACAGTGGGGCATAGAGGGCATCTCGCATCCAGGCCAGAGCCTGGTTGGATTTGACTTCGAGTTTTGTTGGTTTTCTATCTGCTGCAAGAGCCTTTGAATGCGCTATATGCGCAGGCAGGATAAGTGCACCTTCAATAAGAGATATAAAAAGGGCAGCCATGACAACAAAGGCCATTTCTCGGAAGAATTGCCCGAAGGTTCCTTCAATAAGAAGGAAAGCTGAAAACGCCACCATAGTGGTCAGAATAGCTGAGAAGACAGCTGGTAATACTTCCAGTGAACCATCAATGGCAGCTCGAATGCGTCGTTTACCCTTTTCATGATGCTGGTAGATATTTTCAGCGATGACGATACCATCATCCACCAGGATACCAATCACCAGAATCATTCCAAAAAGTGAGATGCGGTTCAAGGTAATATCCATCAGAGCGGCCAGCCCGAACATACCCAGAAAGGATAGGGGAATGGAAATGGCTACCCAAATGGCCATGCGTGGATTGAGTGCCAGGGATAGGAAGAGGAGGACCAAAAAGAATCCAACCATACCATTATTGAGTAGTATGCTCTGCATGCTTTCGATGGAGGTTGCTGCGTTGCGCAAGACCTGTGCTTCCAGCACATCATTTTTTTCATTAAAATCGGCAATGTAGGTCTTCACCATATCAGCGGTTTCAATGACATCTTCGTCACTGGTATAATTGACAGAGACCAGCACTGCCGGCTTACCATTTACATAAACAGCATCTGGAGTTTCAGCCCATTTCTCAGTGATATCTGCAACATCACCGAGGTATAGCAGTGTGCCGTCCTGGAGTATCCTCAGAATAATATCATGCATCTCTGACGCATAATAGCGTTTTTGACGCGTACGTATGCTCAAATCTTCGGTTTCACCACGGATGGTGCCACCTGTCAGATCGATATTGGCTTTGCGGACCATGCCCACCGCTTCGGCCATTGTGAGACCATAGGTCTCCAGATCTGATTCCCGGAAAGCAATCTCTATTTCCTCATCAGGATAACCCTTGAGTTCGATTTTTGAGATGCCATCCATGGCCAATAAATCATCCTCGATCCGTAGTGCAGCGTCCTTCAATTCGTGGAGATCAACATCTCCATTAATCATGAATTCAATGGCCTCAGAGCGGAATTCCCATTTAGCAGTGCGGGGTGGCTCAATACCTGAGGGGAAGGAACTAATACCATCGACGGCGTTTTTGATCTCTTGGAGGACCAGGTCAGGATCGCCGCCGCTGATGAGTTCTACGGTGACAGTTCCCACATTTTCCATTGAGGTGGAGGTGATTTTCTTTATGCCGCTGATACCCTGTATATTTTCCTCAATTTTGAGGACGACACCTTGTTCAACCTCCTCTGGGGAAGCGCCAGGATAAGTTGTCATAATATTGATTACGCCCAAGTCTATTTGGGGCATAAGGGTGGAACGCAGGGAGCTAAAGCCCATGAGTCCCAGAAAAACCAGGAGCAGGATAATGACATTCCCTGCTGTGGAGTATTTGATAAAATATTGAATAAGGGATTTCATGATGTTTCCTTAGCTTGCCATTTCTGAAGAATTATCTGCAGTATCTTCAATGACCCGAACGACGGTTCCATTTTGGAGATTCTGAGTCCTGAGGGAGATTTGAGTTCCATCACTAAGACCTGTAACAATAGCCTCTTCACCTCGGGTTGAAACCACATGTACTGAGAGGCGATTAATTTTCCCGTTCTCCACTTCCAGGACAGTATCATTTGATTCCAGAAGCTTACGAGGAAGAATGACACCTTCAAGTGATGAACTTGTCAGGATGTCACCCTTGAGATACATACCCTCCCTCAGCTCGGGACCAGAAACTGAGATAAAGACCTTTACCATTTGACTATTGACATCTAAACCATCGCTGATGCGGCTTACTGTGCCCATCCAAGTGGATTCTGAATTACCACTACTGAGTTTTACATCATCACCCACAGAGATATGCTCGATTTCATTGATTCCTACGGTGGCTTCCAGATCATACATCTCAGGATTTAGAAACACACCCAGTGTCTGTCCGTTGCGAACCAGGTTACCCGGTTTGATAAAGCTTTCGGTCACTGTTCCATCAAAAGGTGCTCTGATAGTGTACTTGGCCAGTCGAGTTTCTGAGGCTTTGATATCGTAATAGGTTCTGGCAATGCCCTTATTGGCCACAAAATAGCTCTCTCGCTCATTGAGAGGTTCAGGGAGGGGTTTGGTGTCACCATTGATATCAAATGCCTGTAAATACGCTTCCCAGCTCACATAACTCTCAGGATAATCGAATTTCAATTCAGGAAGTAAGGCTGCAACTGCGGTCATGAGGTTACTGCGTTGGGCTTTGAGATTAAACTCTGACTCTTCACTGTTGATACGGAGCATGACGTCATCCTTATCAAATTCATATCCTGCGAGAAATTCATTTTCAGACTGTAAAAGGATGCCGGATACTTCGGCAAAGAGGGTAATTTTTTCGCGAGCACTGATTTTTCCCATGACTGGGACCGTAATCTGGATATCTGAGTTAACAATTTCCTGAGTGGCTACAACAATTCTTGTGTCTTCCTGAACCTTGCGTTCAGGGGCGCTTTTCATACTCATTAGTAGAAACATTATTGCGAGCGATCCGGTTAGAACTGCAACCAGACTCATTGTGTTTTTAATAGTGATTTTCATAATTTGCTTCTCCATTTGATTGGTCTTCTTTCTCATTGCGGGGCCAACCTAGAACCAACCCAACGTGATACGTTTTGATATTCGATGAATACCGTTCTCATGCGATCAATTCATAAAAGGACGGGATATCCGCCATTTTGAAAGTTTGTCGCAGAAATAGGGTGGTTCGTCGTGTGAAGTGTTATAGACCTCGAAAGTTCGGGCTGAAGTGGGTGCTAAAATCTATATTCCGGCCATGATTAAACGAATGAAACTTCCAGACAATCGTATTGCACAGCACTTATTATTCTGGAGTGCCTATTTCATCTTTCTATTTTTGATCAGTTTGATGAGATCCAATGAGGGTAGGGATGTAAGCTTTCATTTACCCTTTGAATTTATGCAAATAGCTGTGATGATTTCTGTTGTCTATCTGAATCTAAACATCTTGATTCCAAGGTATTTTGAAAGACGCAAATTCTTTTTGTATGGTTTATTGATGATAACTCTAGTTCTCGTAAATGGGGGAATAATAGTTTCTTTCATGCGCTTGTTTCCAGAATTTAGCCCGCCCTTCATATTGAAGGACAGACCGTCTTACATGTTTGTCATTCCCATGGCGTTCATGCAGTTATCTTTAGTGGCCGTCACATCTGCTTTACATTTTATGCGCGTTAATCAGCGATTACAGCAGGAAGCTTTATCTGTAAAAGATCTGGAAAGTCGTCAATTAAAGGCCGAGCTTGATTCACTAAAAGCCCAAGTAAATCCTCACTTCCTGTTTAATTCTTTAAACAATATCTATTCACATAGCCTTCTGGAATCTCCACAAACGCCAGAACTAATCTTGAAGCTTTCTGGTCTCTTGAACTATATCATTTATGAATGTCAGGACGAGCAAGTCCCCCTGGAAAAGGAAATGGAATTTTTAACCAACTATATTGCTCTCGAAAAAGTTCGCATTGATGAATCGGTGCAAGTTGATTTAAGGATGGAAATTTCTGATACTACAATGATGATAGCTCCCTTGTTATTTGTACCGCTGATTGAAAACGCCTTCAAATACGGTGTAAATATCTCGAGTGATAAGCCCTCTATTGATGTAGAGTTTAAACAGGAATTTAGTGAACTCAGATTTAAATGTACAAATTTGAGGGACAACTTTGAAGACGAAGCGAAAAGTGTTGGGAGTGTGGGAGGTATTGGTCTCGAAAATGTTCGCAAACGACTAGATCTTATCTACCCGGGCAAACATAGCTTTGAGATCATGGATGATGGGCATCAGTTTAGCGTGGAAATGGTGATCAAATTGGAAAATGAGACCCTATGAGTACTCAGACCAATATTCGTTGTCTTATTGTGGACGATGAAGCTCCGGCTCGGGCAGTTATTAAGAAATATCTCTCTGATATACCTGGTTTTGAAATCCTTCAGGAGTGCAAGAACGCTTTTGAAGCTAATGAAGCGATACTCACCCTCGATCCCGATTTAATATTTCTGGATATTAATATGCCCAAATTTACAGGATTGAAGTTATTAGAGACTCTTCGTCGTCCACCCCTGGCAATTATTACAACAGCTTATCGCGAATACGCCTTGGAGAGTTTTGCGCTTGATGTTGTGGACTATCTCCATAAACCCTTTTCTCTCGAGCGATTTGTCCAGGCACTGAATAAGACCCGGGATCGCTTGGGTTCATTAAGCGACAAAATTTCTGGGAGTGAAATTTCTGCCTCTGTAGATACTGCTAGTAATACTGGCAAAGAATTTATCTTTCTTAAGGAGGAGGGACAGGTCAACCGTGTGGACTTGCATAGCATACTTTTTGTTGAGGCAGTTGGGGATTACCTAAGTGTCACAACGTCCCAGGGAAAGCATCTATCCTATATGTCCATGAAGAAGTTGATGAACCTATTACCTGGAGATCGATTTGCCAGGATACACAAGTCATATATCATAAGTCTCTCCAGAGTTAATACCATCGATGGTGGGAGGGTCTATATAGGTGATAAAAGCTTTCCCATAGGAGCAACGTACCGTTCTGCTTTTATGGAGCTCGTGAAATCTCACATGGGATAGTTTATGAATCGTCTCTCCACAATTCCCATTCTATCAATCTTTTTTATTAGCTCCATAATAGCAGCTGAATTATATCTGGATGTTTCTGGTTTTCAGCCAGTTCAAGGCGATGCCATAGTAGCAATCTATCATGACGCTGACGGCTTCCCCGAAAATGTTTCAAAGGCATTCTACCTTCATTCCATGACTATTGAAGATGATTCTCTCATGATACATCTACCAGATCTAGAGTTAGCTCCAGAGCTAGCGATAATGGTCATTCACGATGAAGATAGTAACGGTGACTTAAACCACAACTTTCTGGGGTTTCCTTCAGAAGGAGTTGGGATGGCTTGGCCAAAGGGTATTGTGGTGAACAGTAAGCCAACCTATGACAAAGTGAAAATTTCACCATCAACTGGTGATACGTTGAAAGTCGTGGTGAAACACCTCTCTCGTTGAGCTTCTATTAATCGTGGGTTTTTGAGACCTATCAAGCACTCCATTTGATTTCGATACGTATTTGAGACGATTTCCCGATAAGAGATCTAATAATCTCGTTGTCATGTAAGGTGAGTAGGTATATAGAAACATTACTGAGGCTGGGTTTCGTGGCCCCGGGGGTCTATTTACTCGCCGTTAATGAGAAGAATTTCCTGAACCAAGCTAACCACTCGCAAACCCGATAAATAGAGTCTCAAAACTCGTCTTAAAATCAAAGTATCAATATCACCTATAATTAACCTCTCAGAGACCAGCTGTTAGAACCGTATTCAAGGCTGAAGACTAACAATACATGATGTCAAAGAATATGGCATGTAGTGGCGTGATTTGTCTCTAATATACATCACTTGCAACAAAATAATTAGAATTATATGATATTCGTATGTGGCTGTGTATCAGTGCATTAGCAGTGTACCCGGGGTCTGATCTGCTATCGCGGACAAGGTCGAACCGGCACGGCTTTCTTGTCGCGTCGAAGTCGAAGACGTAGACGGATTAGGGCGAGGGGTTGAGTCGGAAAAATCCGCAGCAGCTAGATTTTATCCTCCTCTTACTGCGCTCATTCGCTGGATGAGCTTCGTTTTTAAGTCCTGAATATATCTCTGATAGTCAGTGGGTTACAGAAATTGTGTCAAAATATTATAAGGAAATATTCATATTAAAGGTACCGAGGCTCCGGCATTCGAATCTCATTGTGCCCTTTTGGACCAAGATCTCTATAGGTTTCGGTAGATTAGGCTTATGTAGTGCGCGTTGAGAGATGAAGGAAATGGGGAACCAGTGGGAAATGTATTTTTGAACACCCATCAAAGGTAAGGATAGCCCCAGCTTCATAGGGGCAGCTTTGGATATCATGTCCGAAGGCCGCAGGTTCGAATCCTGCCGGGCGTACATCCAAACAATATACCATAGGCAGATAGGAATAGGCATCTTCGCTTTTACGCATATCCAATATGGTGTGAGCCCTATTTAAGAAATAACATTTTCCGTGTTTGAGAGAAATTATCCACAGATAATTTGTAAAAGTACATTCCTGAATTCACTGTATGCCCCTCATCATCAAGGCCATTCCATGAAATTTTATATGAACCAGCGTTCTGTTGCTTGTCAACCAGATTTCTGACTGCATGTCCGAGAACATCGTATATGCTAATCTTGACGGAAGATGCTACAGGGATAAAATATTGAATAGTAGTCGAAGGATTGAACGGATTAGGGAAATTCTGGTGTAGGGTGAACTCAGGTATGTTTAAGTCATTATTTTCGGAAATCTCCAGGGTATTGAAGCTCTCCTGATCCTGCATTAGGTGATATAAAAAAACCTGGCCGACCGAAGCGTACCAGATATCATCTCGATTGCTGATATAATCCATGTGTGTCCATATGTAATCCTCATTCCATATGTTTTCTTGAGATAATACATGGGGGTGGCACATAAAGTGATAGATACCATTCAGTTCATAAGCAGTATCGAAAGAACCATTTAGTTCTGCCAAATCAGTTGTGCCTTCCCAGAAAGGACCGACCTCACTAGACATTCCAACACTTCCATAAAAAGATTGCTCATCGACCCACTCAGGAAATGAATAATCACCTGATGTGTACATACGGCTCACCAGATATTGATTTGAGGCTACCAGAGCATCTATCTGGTCATCATACTCGCCATAGGGAGCGATCCAGAGATACACATACTCCTGATCACCCTTTCTGAAAGTTGAAGGAAGGTCAAGGTTCTCAATAATATCACTTTTAGAACCAGATACCTCATAATCAGCATCAGAATATGGCGTATGAGGGTGATTACGGCTATGGGATGCAGCCTCAACCATACCCAAGTCTAACTGCTCCTGAATGTGTTGCCAGGTTGTTGGATTACAGCCTTCACTAATTATACCCACTGACAGCCAGAGGTTATGATCCCGAAAAACACTAACAGCGTACGGAAAATATTCATCAAACCAATCCGCCCAATCATCTGCAGAACAGGTGACTGTTGCCACTCGGTTGTCATAATATTCTGAAATACCCTGAAATGTAATCGGCTGATTTGCACCTGAGTCATCGGTAATTCGCAGGAAAAGACTGTCGCTATTATAGCTAAAGGTGGCCGATAAATAGGCAGTTTGCGAAAGGGAGTCATAGCGAACTGCTTCAATTCCATTAAAGAAATCACCAGCTTGTTTCTCTTCAATGGTAGTCCAGGGATCGTTTGAGGAATATCGCCTTTGCGCAGCAAGTTCGTGAGTGATAGGGAGTAAAAATTCATATGTCAAAGGGTATGAAAGTCCATAATCCTGATGAATTGTTGAATCGACCTGAATAGAGACAACATTATCAAAATTGATGGCAATATTTAATTTTTGTTGCGCGACTACAACAGAGACTACCCAAAGACCTATTATTGTCTGAAGGATAAATTTAGAATTCATTTTTGATCCAATTTATTATGTAGAACCTCCAATAGAGGTGAGTCCCCGTTCTCCAAATAGTCTCCTACAATCGTCCATATAATTACCCCCCGGACATTATTGTCCAAAATATAATCTGCCTTGTAACCAACTGATTCCTCGTCATCATACGACACGAGAATTTTCTTTTTGCGGTTAACCAAGTACGGAGCCTTGGCCTTATCATCCCATTTTCGTTTAAAACCTGCTCCATTGTTATCAAGCATTTGATAATCAGCGAATCCCTCAGGATGAAAAAAAGTACTGGCGCCTGAATGCTTGCCATAGATTTTTCGACATTGGTCAAATGTGCGACCATAAAATGGAGCACCCAGGTTTAATTTTTCTGCTGGAACCCCGTAATCTTCATGATATAATCTGAAGGCTTGGTCAACACTGCCTCCTGACTTGGCAAACAAAGGAGAGTTATGATTTGATTTGCTGTCCCAAACACCGTGGAAATCATAAGTCATAATATTGATATAATCCAATATTTCAGAAATAGCCCGTACATCAAAACCCTTCGCAACTACAGGCGAGGCTGGTGCAGCAAAAGAGAGTGGGTAATATAGGTCAGTTTCTTCAGAGTAGGCATCGAGGCTATCTCTGAGCTCACTGAGGAGCGAGGTGAAATTATCATAATCTGCTGGTGAGCCATTATGAGCTTCCAGGCCTGGATACTCCCAATCAATATCGATTCCGTGGAAACCGTACTTTCTTATTAGATTGATACAACTTGAAGCAAACTTGATGCGCTTGGCCTCAGTTGAGGCTACTTCTGGAAAATTGCCACTGTCCTCCCAGCCACCAATCGAAACCATCACTTTTACACCATGCTTTTCTGCAAAGTCAACCAGAGATGTGTTGGGAAGTTGGTTTCCGGTTTTTTTATCTCTAAGATCATTAAGTAAGAAGACATCGGCTTCAGGATGCAGACCAAGCAACTCACCTTCAGGTGTCGGATAGAAGAAAGCATAATTTATTGTGGTCAATTTCTCATAGGGAATTGTAGCTTGAGTCACAAGTGTGTCTCTTTCCATAAATCGCCATGAGGGGAAATAACCGATGATGTCTTTTGCACCTGCTGTGGATATGCCTAAAATTATCAGAATTGTAAGGTGTAAAGCATGCATTCTCTTCATGTTTTCCCTCCTGTAGAATTTAATACGACTGGCAGAATTAATGGCTTCATCTAGCCCATGATCACTTCAATCAGATTCGTTGATCCCACAGGCATTGATGGGATGGGACCCTGGTGAGGCTTGCCATTTATGGTTATCTCTTTAACGCCTTTATTCACTTGATTTGGATTTTTAACACGGATATCGAATGTAGCACCGCGCCATTTTCGGATGAGGTTGAAGGAGTCCCAATCTTTTGGAATGCATGGATCGATGAGAAGACCTTGAAACGTTGTTCGGATCCCCAATATCCATTGTGACACTGCCACATAAAACCAACTCGCTGAGCCAGTTAACCAAGGGTGTCGTGCCTGTCCGTGACGTGTGTGTTGATCTCCCATAATAAACTGACAATAGGAGTAAGGCTCTGCTTCCCGAATATCTATTGCATCATTTTGGTTATAAGGCAGAATTGCATCGTAATATTTCATTGCCCTCTCACCATTTCCAAGCATACAATCGGCGATAATCGCCCAGGGATTGGAATGACTAAATATTGAAGCATTTTCCTTTACACCAGGATAGACTCGAGTCACATAACCCACACCATCATCAGGCTTTGTGTAGGCTGGCCACACTAAATGATTGCCATATTTTGAATACAGGTGTTTTTCGATTGAATCAGTTGATTTTTTTGCTCTTTCAGCAGAGGCTACACCAGAAACAACGGCCCAACTTTGGGCGTTCAGAAATATTTTACCCTCAGGATTTGATTTTGTCCCTATCTTTTGACCCTCACGTGTAAAGCCGCGAATGTACCAATCACCGTCCCACAACATGTTCTCACAGGCCGTTTTCACCTTCTTTGAAATTGTTGTGTATTTTTTTACATCATCGTTGAGATTGAGTATTGTTGCAGCCTCTATGAAATATTGAAGCGCCCAGTAATGCATAAATGAGACCATAGCACTTTGACCACCTCCCAAATTTAGACAGTCGTTCCAATCTGCCCTTAGACCCTGGCAAATACCATTTGCTCCAATAAACTCTGCTGAAAAATCCAGGGTACGCTTTAAGTGATTATAAACAGTATCATCACCGCCATCCGCATAAGGTACACGGACATTAAAGAAGTCTAGATCGCCTGTTTCTGATACATACTCGCATATTGTGGTCACTAGCCACAGGGAGTCGTCGGAACAAACATCTTCCAATCCATGTACAATATCCGAGGGCGATGGGGTTGGGACGACTGTGGGCAACTTCACACCCGGTAACTGGTCTTCTTTCGGCTTAAATATTTCAGGATCAAATAGATGTATACCATATCCCTTATTTGATTGAGCATGTAAAAGTTCGAGAATTCTTTGTTTACTCATTTCCGGGTTACTGTGAAGAACACCAAGGATATCCTGAGAAGTATCTCGGTATCCAAGACCTGTACGACCACCAACTTCTATAAAGGAGGCAAATCGAGACCAAACGATACAGGTCTCAGCTTGATACAAATTCCAGGCATTCATCATGGTATTTAGACCAGCGTGGGGGGTATTGCATTGAAGTTGGGCAGTTTTATTATCCCAGTAGACTTTTAGATCTTCAAAAGCTTTATCGACTTCTTTATAATCACTATATTTCTTTTTAATTCGGTAGCCATTATCTGATCGGGATCCAACTCCCAACATGAATACAAGGCGCTTGCTTTCTCCTGGCTCTAGAGTAATTTTTTTGTGTAAGGCGCCACAATGATTCCCACCAAGTTCGGATCGATCGGAACAAGTGCCGCGTACAACAGCCGCTGGATTTGTCTCCGTATTGTAATTACCAATAAAGCTATCTCGATGAGAATCAAACGAATCAGGAGTAAAGTTTGAAGCAAAAAAGTGATACGTCCACGGTTCATAAAAGAAATCAAACTCGATGATACCATCTTGATAACTAGAACCACTAGCATATAGACTCATCTGTAGGTTTTGATTATCAATTTCAATATGGTGATTAGAAAATTCAAGATATGAGAATGCACTTAACTTTCTAGTGCGATTGCTCTTATTCGTGATGGTAACGTCCCAGAGTTCAACGTCTTCCCCGAGAGGGATGAGCATGAGTTGCTCTACTGATATTTCAGAATAGTCACACTTAAATTTTGAATACGATAGTCCATGGTGAACTCTATATTTTGCCTCATCAAGACTTTTTCCAACTGGTTGCCAGGAAGCCGACCAATAGTCTTTATTCTCGTCGTCACGCAAATAGAAGTAATGACCCGGACGATCTAAGGGCACACTATTGGGTCTGAAGCGAGTGACACGACCATGCTCGGCGGATTTATAAAAAGAATAACCTCCAGCATTATGAGATAGAACAGAGCATAAATTTTCAAGACCGAGGTAGTTCGTCCATGAGACTGGGATATCCGGACGCTCAATAATGTACTCTCGATTGGCCTGGTCAAAATGTCCGTACTTCATAATAACTCCAAATTGCATGGGTCGAGCGTGATAGTTGGTGTGACGATTATTCTCAGCTCACAGCATGTATTTATGTGACACCGTACATTAAAGTATTCAGAACTCTATTTATTTCCCAGTAAATTCTGCATGTGAACTAACTAAATGTTGATTTCTGTTAATATTTGATGCAACTTGCAGCGTTACAGTATGGATATAGTGTTGTATATAAAGTATTTATAAACTTTCAAAGAAATATTGAAGAGGCTAAACATGGATCAAGGCAAAGTTCAATCCTATGATTTCAGGCTGATTAGGAATATAAATGACCGGATAGTGCTTAACTTGATTCTTGAAAACGAAAGCATTTCCGGAGCAGATCTCGCTCGATTATCAGGAATGCAACCATCAACTATATCCAATATACTTAAGGGTTTAAAGAAACGTGACCTGGTAAATAATCTTGGCAAAGGAGAATCTACATTTAAGGGAGGGAAGCGTCCATTTCTATGGGAAATCAATAGTAGTGCTGCCTATGCTCTGGGTTTGGATGTAGAAATCGGACAGACAGCTATAGCATTGCTTGGGTTAAACGGAGACGTTAAAAAAAAGAAAATATACAAAACAAACGGAATTACAAATCCAAGAGAATTGTCTCAGCATCTTTTGAGAAGTGTCAATGATTTGATCAAAGATTCTGGAGTGGATTTAGAAAAAATCCTGGGAGCAGGAATTGCAATTGCAGGGATTGTGAACAGAGGGTCTGGTGAGGTAATGATGACAGACATTATTCCACAAATGAATTTTTCAATCACTTCTGCATTGCAAAAAAAATATCAGTTCCCGGTCATAGCTGAAAACAATGCGAACGCCAGTGCCATCGGTTCTAAAGTTGTCGGTACTGCTCGCGGTGAAAGAAATTTCATGACCGTTCTGATAAAAGTTGATGCACATGTAAGTGGTATAGGAATAGGACTTGTCCTTAATGGTGAGTTGTATCATGGGACGAATTATTGTTCCGGTGAAGTGACACCGGAATATCCACCTATGTATAATATGATTAGCAGGTTACGTGATCACTTTAACAAAGGTAAAATTCTAAAAAAATATTTAAATAAAATCGAAGACCTTAATATCCGGATGCTGATCGATGCTGCAAATAAGGGCGACGCTCTGGCAATTCACTATTTCATGTTGCTAGGTAGGTTAATTGGAAGTTCTATCGCTAAGCATATAGCTATGATTAACCCGGCGCGTGTTATTATTACAGGTGATGTGGCTGAGGTAGGCGATATCATTCTAGATCCCATAAAAGAATTAGTTTCTTATGAATTGGTATCAGTAAGTAAAGAGAGTCTCTCCATTGTAGCCAGTAAAAGTGGACGGTATTCTGTCGCTGTAGGTGCTGCTTCGATTATCCTGGATGAGTTCTTGAAAGTCCCAGCCTTTACAACAAATCGAATCGCTAATCTTTCATAAAGCTCAGTCTGGAATGAACCAAAAAGGATCTGAATTGAGGGAAGGCATAAAATATTTTGGAAATTTAGTATATTTCTATTGAAAACAAACAAACCGTATGTAACTTCAGCCAATTAAATGATAAGTACAATTCACGAACATCTATGGGAATCGATCCTTGAAGAAGTTTGAACTAAAAAACAACTGGAGCTCAGCGCTCCTTATAATGATTTTGCTTTTATCGTCAAACGCAATGCTCCACGCTGGCGTAACAGGTAAAATATCCGGACAGGTCATAGATAGCGAAAGTGAGGAACCCCTCATTGGCGTTAATGTTATTGTTGATGGTACCTCCCTTGGAGCTGCCACAGACCTAGAAGGACGTTATACGATATTGCACATTCCGCCAGGTGCCTACACGGTTACTGCAACAACAATTGGACATTCAACTCTTAATATTACAGATATTAGAGTTCTTATTGATCTGAATACAAGGGTTGACTTTACAATGAGTCCTACTGCAATTGTGGGCGAAGCCGTCACTGTTGTTGCCAAACGACCAGTTGTTAGACCTGATGTTGCCACAAGTGTCACTTCATTACGAGGCAGTGAAATTAGGGAATTGCCGGTTTCAAATGTTACTTCAGCTATTGCTTTACAGGCAGGGATTGAAGATGGGCTTGTCATCAGAGGCGGTGGAGCAGAAGAACTATTATTTCAGGTAGATGATATCACACTCCGTGATGCTAGAAATAATCAGCCTATTACTGGTATACCCATGAGTGCCATTCAAGAATTGTCCATTGAGCGCGGTGGTTTTAATGCAGAATACGGTCAGGTCAGGACAGGAATAGTAAATATTGTGTCTAAAGAGGGTAGTAGGACAGAGTATGAAGGAACGATGACCGTAAAATACAGTCCACCCACTCCCAAGCATTTTGGGATTTCACCTTATGATCAGAATTCAATGTGGATGCGTCCTTACACGGATGATGATGTTGCTTGGACTGGTACAGAAAACGGAGCCTGGGATATCTATAAGCAGGATCAATATCCTGATTTTAATGGCTGGAATTCAGTATCAGAACAGCTTCTTTCAGATAGTGATCCTACAAATGACCTGTCACCTCTAGCAGCGCAAAAACTTTTCCTCTGGCAACATCGTCGAACCCCAGTCACAGATCAAGTGGATTACAATATTGATTTTGGTTTTGGTGGACCGGTACCCATAATAAGTGAAAGCCTGGGTGATTTACGATTTTACTTCTCAGGGCGATCTCTTAAAGAAATGCTGCTGATTCCTTTGTCCAGAGATGATTATATCGATTATGATTTCATGTTAGTTGTCAGTTCTGACATTAAGAGCGGTATGAGATTAAAATATATTGGTATGACTGGTCAAAGTCAAAATGTTGCACAGAATTATGATGAGGCTGGAAATACGAGTACAGCATTCCTAAGATCTCCTTATCAGATTGCCAATCGGACAGGTTATTCTCAAATTACTGCCAGAGTTTTTACGCCTTCCTATTACAGCACTGCTAAGCTAGATCATTCGATGCATGCATTAAAATTTAATCATACATTAAGCGCTAAAACCTTTTACGAGGCCAGTTTTGAAAGGGTGACAAGGAGTTACTTGACTGGTCCTGTGGCTCATCGTGATACATCGAAAAACATGATGATTATTCCTGGATATTCCGTAGATGAAGCACCCTTTGGATTTAGTGGACTACCAGATGCAGGCATAGGTACTGAAGCGACTGATTTTTTCTTTGGCGGTCACACTGCAACAACGCGTGACAGTTCAACCACCACCTCAACCACTTTTAAATTCGATATGACGAGTCAAGTTAATTTTGATAATTTGGTCAAAACTGGATTTGAAATTGTTGTTAGTGATCTGGATTTGAGTTATGGCTATGTCAAAGAGTTATTCCCCGAAGGCAACAATTATGTACGTGAGCATAATACGCCAATTAGGGGTGCAGCATATATACAGGATAAATTTGATATTCGAGAATTCATCCTGAATTTAGGACTCCGAGCAGATTATAGTAATGCAAATCGTGCATGGCCTACTTTTGTTCCTTTCTCCGATGAATGGAAGGAATACGCCTCACCAAGCTATAGTTCCGATTCATCCTATACTTCGAATGATGCCAAATCAATTTTGTCTTTCAGTCCAAGACTTGCTATATCACATCCCATAACCGAGGAATCAAAATTGTTCTTTAATTATGGACATTTTCAGCAGCTTCCCACATATGAGGAAATGTTCAGATTAGGTCGTGGTAGCCTTAACCAGTTGGAGAACTTTGGAAATCCTGATCTGGTCTTGGAAAGAACAGTATCCTATGAACTAGGCTTTGATTGGTCATTATTAAATACTTATCTCTTCCAAATTGCCGGCTTTTACCATGATATTGTTGATCAACAAGATTATACGGACTACTACAGTAGAGATGGAATTCAAGTACAAGTAGCTAATAGTAACAGTTATGAAGATATCCGCGGCCTTGAGTTTTCCGCCCGAAAAACATCTGGGGACTGGTGGACAGGATTTCTGAATTATACTTATCAAGTAAATACTTCAGGTCGTTTTGGAAAAGCAGAAATTCATGAAAATCCAACCGATCAAAGACACTATGATGAAAACACAGCCAACCTGTATCAGTCCAAGCCTATTCCACAACCTTATGGCCGTGCCAGTCTAACTTTTCACACACCCAAAAAATTCGGGCCAAAGGTACTTGGAATACGTCCTGGCGCTGGTTGGGCAATGAACTTTCTTGGTTTTTGGAGAGCGGGTCGCCAGGCCAGAGTAACGGGTACCTATCCAGGTGCAGCAGAGGGTGCCGGTACCTATCTCAAATTTCGAGATTCTTACAACCTCGTGCTAAGATTAAAGAAAAATACCTATATCCAGGATAATAATTTTTCCTTCTTTGTTGAAGTCAATAATTTGTTGAATACCAAGCGCTTGTCCCTGGCTGGATTTCAGGATTTTCATGATCAGCTCGCATACTTCACCTCTTTACATTTACCCAAGAGTAGAGACTATAATAATATCATCGGAGATGACATGATTGGTGATTTTAGAAGCGATGAGGTCGCCTTCCAGCCAATTGAACAGCAAGGCCTGATTGTTGGAGAACTAGATCAGGGTATTGAAGGAGCCATCTATTACGGAAAAATGGATGATGGTACTATGGTTCATGATCTTGACTATTGGGAATATCTGGACGGAGATGAACCACAATGGTCACGGGTGAGCGAGTCCCGAATGGATAAGATTGTCGATGAAAAGGCATACATCGATATGCCCAATCAAACGTCTTTCAATTTTTTAAACCCCAGGCAAATATTTTTTGGAGTACAAATATCATTTTGACCACACTAACTCACACAACGCGAGCACATCATAGCAGTGATAGAAAAGTCTCTAAATTGAGTTTTCATTCCCAAAATATCCTCTACTTGACACTTGCTCTCTTGATGTTCTTTGCAAATTCAAGTTATCTCATCGCACAACCATCCGGTCTTGAAATTAAAAAGTTTGGAGTAGGTAACTTGCAGAGTTGGTACTCAAGTCTGGGAAGTGAACTCGAGTCAAGGGGACCTCTGGGTGACCAGATGGAAGGTTTGAACTGGCCAGCTCAGTACGGTCGCTATGATAATCAAGCCGCCAAGTCCATGTGGATTGGAACAACTGATTATATCGATCCCACCTATAACTTCACACCCTTCCCATATAAGGTTGTAGTCGCTGGAACCCGCACCTCAGATCCACTGAGAATGATAATGCCTGTTGAATTTAAAATGATTGGAAAATTCGACCATCCATTGGTGATTGTAGATGGAAATCCAGCAACCGATATGGATTATGATGATATTGTGGATGAGGTTGATCCATCCATAGCCACGGATAGAATCATTGTGAATAAACTAAATTCCTCCCTGGGTATCACGATAACACGGACGCTGTCTGCCTATTCTCAAGAGAATAACGATAACTTTTTTATCTATGATTATGTGTTTGAAAATACGGGGATTGTAGATTTGGATGGGACCGTTGTTAACCAAACGCTTACTGATGTAATATTTCATTTTCAGTCTAGATATGCATTTGGATGGGTGCCCTTTGAAGAAGACTGGTATCCTTCAAACAATATTACCTGGGGACGCAATAGTGTAAATCATACAATTTGGGAAGATCCAGACAATGGAGATCCCTTGCGGGCAACCTATGTATGGTATGGTCCTCATTCGCAATCCATTCATGGCTGTGATGCTGACTGGGGATTACCGCATCCAACAGAAGGTCGGGCATTGGGACATCCAGCTTATGCCGGCGTAGTAGTTTTACATGCAGATACTGATCCAAATGATGAGACCGATGACCTCACTCAACCTTCAACCACAGCTCATCTGGGCTCTGATGGTGATAATTTATCCTTTGATCAATATGTAGCAAGTGCCATGGCGACCTACTATGAAAACATGTCTCAAGGACATCCGGATATGTCGATCTGGGAAGAAATGCAAGCAAGTGGAATTGGTTGTGGTGATCAATATGGTGGAGATCCAGGTGGATATTCACCTGCCCAGGGATATGGTCCCTATACGCTTGAACCAGGCGATAACATTCATATTGTTTTCGCCGAGGCGGTAGCTGGTATCGATTTTGAGAAAAGCACACTCGTAGGGAACACCTGGTTTAATGATATTGGTCCGTTTGACTTACCCGGCTCAGGCACAACTACTGACCGGAATGAATATAAACGTGAATGGGTACAGACCGGTGAGGATTCACTCCTTCAGACATTCCGACGTGCCGTAAGTGCTTATGAGAACAACTATGAAATTGATCAACCACCACCACCACCAAGTGAATTTCTAGTAAACTCAGGTGGTGATCGGATCATCCTCAGCTGGAATCAACAGGCAGAAACAGATGATAATTTCTCAGGATATCGAGTTTATCGTGCTGAGGGAAGACCCGATGCTTTTTTTGATCAGATTTTCGAATGTGGACCTGGTACCTCCCAATCTGGGGTCGTAAATCAATTTGAAGATGTATCAGCTCGACGTGGTTTTGATTACTTCTATTATGTTGAAAGTGTGGGATCCAATAATCTGGTGAGTAGCAAGTTTTATACAATGACCAATGCCCCAGCGTATTTAAGAAGACCTGCAGAAGATACATTTGCTGAGCTAAGGATCGTACCAAATCCCTTTCATATCAAATCCAGGAGTATGCAATTTGATGCACCAGACAGACTGGCTTTTTATGGTTTACCGGGATTTTGCACAATAAGAATTTACACCGAACGTGGTGATCTTGTAGAAACAATTGAGCATCAGGATGGAAGTGGTGATGAACTTTGGGGCTCAACGACTGCTGCTCGTCAACTTATTGTGAGCGGATTATATATAGCTCACTTTGAAGTCACACGGAAAATTACCGACGAGGAAACAGGGGAGGTCTTGTACCGAGAAGGTGAGCAAACCATTCGAAAATTTGTGGTCATCCGATGATTAGAATTACTCCAGAATCAAGCATTGAGGCTTTGATGAATAAGATTTTCAATAACCGTTTTGTCGCTGGGTTCATCTTGTTGTGTTCTGTGTCATTGATCCTGACTTGTGAATTGATTACGCCTGAGACGTATTCTGAATCGGAGAATTCAATATCAAGCTTTGATGATCAGGCTTGTGCCCTCATGACCCGTGACTACATCCGAATCGATACTGTCATTTCTGGGACGGACACAAGTGTTGTTAGGGATACACTTTATCTGGCACAAGAAGCGAAAAGTAACGCTTTCACAACACGCTTCGACTCCCTGGTATTTGACGCTAATAGTACTGATGTCACACAGCTTGCAAGCCTAATGGATTCTATTGCAATAGGGATCGAGATGATTTCACCGGATACAACCAATATGGTGTATTTAAATGGAAGCACGGCTTACCTCCATTTCCCAAATGACATTAGCGGAATATTTACGGTCTTTGTAAGCTGGGCATTTAACGGTAATAATGTAAATGATTATATCAGTATTGATTTTATAGATGAGAATGGAGTCCCTGCCAACATCCATAATCAGGACATGCCGTTGGAAACAGTTTCTGGCTGTACTATCGATTACATTGTTGATGAAGATACTGGTGAGAATGCCCATACTGCAGCCATCAAGACTCGTACATCATTTAATCTTAACTCAAATCCGTATCTGATGCGAATTAAGCTGACCCAATTTATAGCGGGAACGTCCCGAGTTCCGCTCCACATAGCCTTACTTCAGAATGATTAGAACGGAGCCTATTATCAATGCAACTACTAGATCAGATTCAGGCTCGCAGAGGAAGTTTTAGAATGAAAAGAACTTCTACTATTTATCGGGTGCTTATTATTGTTCTACTTTTGAGTATCAGTTTAGTCAGTTATGCTCAAGAAAACGAAAAGGACGCTCAGACTGGCTTTCAGTTTATGAGTGTCACCTCAGATGCCAGAGCTGGAGCTATGGCGGAGGCCATGACAACAATTGAGGGTTCACCAACAGCACTCTTCTTCAATCCAGCCGGTATAGCAGGCCTTTCTTCCCAATTTGTGGCGAGCTTCAATATCAATCAATGGATTGCGAATATACAGCACAATTCTGCAGGAATGCTCTTCAGTCCCAAAGATGGGAAATATGGTGTATTTGGATTGAGCCTTTTATCCGTGGATTATGGGACTTTGCAGGGAACCATGGTTTGGCCCAATGCGCTTGGCTATGTGGATACTGAGGAGTTTTCACCCTCTGCCTTCTCATTGGGATTTGCTTATGCCAAATCTCTTTCAGATAAGTTTTCCATTGGATTTCATCTGAAGAATGCCTCTTCGTATTTGGGACAGAGTACCATTCTTAAGGAGGACTCTACTTTTGCTACAACAAAGAATGTAGCGAATGCATTGGCCTTTGATTTTGGGACCTTGTTTAAAACAGGAATCAGAGACGTGTCGGTGGGAATGTCCATAAAGAATTTTTCAAAGGAAGTAACCTTTGCCAATGGGGAAGAAAATTTTCAACTTCCGCTTACATTCACTTTAGGTTTATCCTTTGATCTCTTTCGTTTGCTCGAGATGGAAACCGGACAGTCACTGCTTCTGGCACTTGATGCGACACACCCACGTTCTCACCCCGAACAGTACAAATTTGGACTAGAATATCATCCCTTACAAATGCTGGCTCTTCGATCTGGCTACTTGATGAACAATGATGAAGATGATTTAACCTTCGGTTTAGGGCTGAATTATGCCGGTGTAGCTTTTGATTATGCCCTCACACCTTTTGGCAGGTTTGACAATGTCCAACGATTCTCACTCAGGATTTCACTATGATAAATCTTAAGCAAACATCAAGGGGCAGAAAAACAAAATTTGGATCCCTGGGGGGAATATTAGCCATTATTGTAGTCCTGTTTATTGCGAGCTGTGAGGAGTATCCGGAGATCGATCTCGTAACTTATGAGGATCAAGTATCTGGAGATGCACCCATCATCACTGATATATCGCCTCCCGCTGAGATTGCTTTTGCCGCCTATACGATTGTTACCATCAACGGGCAAAATTTCTCACCAGACAGTGGCGGAAACGCAGTCTACTTTAGTGGGGCAAGGGCACAAATCCAAAGTGAGTCTGAGACTCAAATTGTTGTAGTTGCACCCGATATTACGGGAGAGGATCTCGAAATTAGTGTCGTAGTTGCAGGGGCTCTTGAGATTGTAGCTGCACCCTATAGTTTGGCGAATTTAAGTATCGAATATGGCGGCATTGGGAATGCTGAAAAAACCCGTTGTTTTGCAATTGATTCAGACGAAAATCTTTACATCATGCTGGATGATAGAACCGTACTTAAGATCACGGAAACTGGTGAACGTATCAATTATGGTACAACCTCAGCATTTCCCTCAGCAGGTGAGATGCGGGTGGGACCCGGTGGTGCTTTATATATCCAACGAACAAGTCAACGAATAATTTACCGAATACCTCCAGGGGGAGGTGACGCTGAAGAGTTTATCACCTTCCCCGAAACTGTTGCTGGCAATACAGTTCGCTTGACTTCATTCGATATTGATGAATATGGGAATATCTATTCTGGAGGTGTTGGGGGTGGACTGGTTGTTTCAAATGTCAACGGCAACAACTATGGTGTTGAGCAATATTTAGATGGCGTGAAAATAAAATCGGTTCGAATCTTTGACGGATTCGTCTATCTCGGTTGTGAAGATGGCATTTGGAAAAATGAGATTCTTAGTGATACAGGGAGTGTTGGTCCTGGTCAGCAAGTATTGGATTGGGCTAATGCGGGTGATTTTTCTGATTCGGACCTAAAATCAATCACCTTCGCTGCCGATGGCGATATGCTCATTGGAACCGCCAATACATCAAATACATCACTTGATCCCATCCTAGTCCTCCACCCTGATGGAAGCACAGAAGCCCTCTATCCAGGTCAATTACTTCTACCGGCCGACAATGTGGTCTGGGGTAATGGGGTTTATGTATATGTAAATCGAGCGAACAGAGACGCTGAAATACGAAGAATTATAAGAATTAATCTTTTAAAACCTGGAGCACCCTATTTCGGCAGGGGTTTATAGATTTAATAAAATGATTTCGAATAACACAGAAATACAAAGACAAACAAAATCCAAATAAGGAGGATTTGATTATGCTTAGTAGGTTACAACAAAAAACGGCATGGGTCGTTGCACTAAGTTTATTATGCACATTCGGTTTCGGTCAATCGACGGTTCTGAATTTCGATGAAACCGCTGGAGACTGGGCTGTTGCATTAGGTCATGCTGGCAACGTTGTAATTCTCGAGGACAATTTTGAGGATTTCGAGGAAGGTTCAGGATCTATGCAGGTTGATGTTCAGCTTACAGATCTGGTTGCCTGGGGCACCTGGACTGATATTGGCTATACTTTTGCTGAAGCACAGGACTTTTCTGGCTATAGTGAGATGCGCTTCAAAATAAAGTTGCTCAAAGAGCCCACCTCAAATATTCGTTCCATGCAGTTTACCTGCGATGTGTTCGAGGAGTCTGGAGAAATGTGGCGATATCCTGAAGATTTGGATATTTTCTACAGCCCACATACCACAGGCGATGATAGCGAATGGTTCGAAGTAACTGTTCCATTCAGTCGATTTGCTCAGCCAGGTTGGTACACGCCTGTCAACGGAGTATTTGACAAGGCAGCAGTCACGGGATTCAACTTTGGCGTACATTCTGACAGCTCAGCTGGCTTTTATAATCATCCTTTTGACAGCGTTTCATTTCTCATTGATGATTTATATCTGGCCAATCCAGTTGAAGATGGACAGATGCATTCTTTCGATGAAATGGCTGGAGATTGGGCTACGGGAGCTGGCAATGAAAATGTGGTCATCATCCTTGAAGATGATTATGATAACATTTTTGAAGGTGCCTCGGCTATGGGCGTTGAAGTTCAACTTGATGCCCCCTATGCGACCTGGGGAACCTGGACTGATATTTCTTATACCTTCGATACTCCAGTGGCTCTCGGTGATGCAACAGAGCTTAGATTCAATATCAAAATGCTCAAGGTTCCAGTTCGGAAGAACCTGATCTTCACGTTTGATCTATTTGATGTAGATGATAATGAATTACACCGCTGGGGTGGTGATTCAGAACGACCAGGTCACTATGGCATCTTCGAACATATCGATATTACATTCCACGAGTGGAGAGAAATTGTGATTCCACTGGATGATATGTTCAGACCTTCCTGGTCAACCACCTATGATGATGCGATTGCAACGGTAAATTCGATTGGTTTTGGGGTTCATACAACTCAGGAACAGGTAGATGCCGATTGGAATGCATGTGTAGATGATACGGTGTCATTTGTTATTGATAATTTGAGAATGACCCATGCTAGCACAGTCGTTGGCATCGATTCAAAGACCCCCCAGGTTGTTCGTGATTTTCAGTTAAGTCAGAACTATCCTAATCCTTTCAATCCTACCACAAGTTTCAGCTATGTCATTCCACAAACAGCTGACGTAAGCATTGCGATTTACAATATTCGCGGTGAGTTGGTAAGAACTCTAGAAAGTGGAAACCAGACTGCTGGTCGTCACGAAACAAATTGGAACGGTTTGAATGATGGTGGTCAAATAGTGAGTAGTGGTATATATATTTACTCACTCATTTCCGAATCGCAGACAATTTCAAAACAGATGTTATTTTTGAAATAACAAACAGTGTCCTCTGTTGTTGTGCCCCATGTATGTGCATACATGGGGCATTTTTTTACTCCTTACAGAAGCATAATTTATAGCCGTCTCTTATTGGGAATTATCCATTTTGTAAATGTGTTATAACAGTCAACTTAGGACGCTTAATAGCAAATCGATGTAATCGAATATATATAGCAAAATTAAGAGTTAGAAATCCAAAGATATTTGCCTCATTATTAAAATCTACAAATTAACGAAGCCAAATATGCTTACGCAAATAACCTAAAGAATAGAGAAAGTATCAAATGATAAGAGATAAATTTAAATCTAAACATCCTGCTACCTGGGTACCTACTCTATATTTCTCTGAAGGTTTACCTTTTGTAGCTACAGCAACAGTTTCAGTTCTCATGTATAAAAGCCTTGGGTTATCAGATGCTCAGATAGCATTATTTACAACCCTGGTGATGTGGCCATGGACGCTTAAACCGCTCTGGGGACCCGTATTAGAAATGTTTAAAACCAAGAAACATTTCGTGGTTGGTACTCAGTTTGTCGGTGGCGTTGCATTCGGCTTGTTGGCATTGTCGTTGCCACTTGATGGATTTCTACGCTACTCGCTGGCAATGTTTGTCATCATAGCCTTTAATTCGGCAACACATGATATTGCGGCGGATGGCGTTTTCATTAATACTCTATCTCCCAAGGAACAGGCCCGATACGTGGGCTGGCAGGGTGCTTTTTATAACGTAGCCAAGGTGCTTTCACAGGGTGCGCTTGTATACGTTGCAGGAAGGTTGGAAGTAACCATTGGTGTCACTGAAGCCTGGATGGTAGTCATGGGCTTGTTTGGCGTCATCCTCATATTGATGGGCTTATATCATATTAAGATGCTGCCTTCTGGTGGCGCCGCAACTAAAGTACAGAGTTTTGGTGAGGCATTTCAAACTTTTGGTCAGATAGTCAAATCCTTTTTTGCGAAAAAACACATTTTTTGGGGTATTGCTTTTATCATTCTTTTTCGAACAGCTGAGGGTCAATTAACAAAAATTGTCCCGCTTTTTATGCGCGCAGCTCGAGAAGATGGTGGACTTGGATTACTGACCTCTGATATAGGAATTGCCTATGGGATATTTGGTGCAGCTGCCTTTGTACTTGGCTCTATCTCTGGTGGCTACTTTGTGGCAAAAAGGGGATTAAAGAGTTCAATTTTTATGCTTGCTGTGATCTTTAATGTTCCAGATGTGGTTTATGCATACCTGGCCTACACTTTACCTACGAATTTTGCCATTATTTGTACTGCAATTACCATTGAGTGGTTCGGTTATGGTTTTGGCTTTGTGGGAATTATTCTATTTATGATGCAGCAAATTGCGCCAGGAAAATATAAAATGGCACATTACGCATTCGCTACAGCAGTTATGAATCTTGGCTTTATGTTGCCATCGATGATCAGTGGTTATATCAGTGATTATGTTGGTTATCAGAACTTCTTCTTGTGGGTAATGGTTGCTACTATTCCTTCATTTTTAGTCGCATGGTTTGTGCCTTTTAAAGAAGTAAAAGACATAGAATAGCCCAGAAACATTACGAGGATCAAATGCATCGCATCATAAGAGTCTCATGTCTTCTCATCTTATTTAATGCTATAACAGGAACTGCACAGAATCGTGTTGTTGGTTATTATCCAGACTGGGTAATTGAGGGAATGCCAGCTGAAGAGCTTGATTTCGGAATTCTCACTCACGTTAATCATGCCTTTGCCTGGCCAACTGCCACCGGTGAGATCAATTCATATTTAAACATGTTTGATGTGGATATGAACGTGACTATTCATGAGAATGGGGGATACATCTCGCTAAGTTTTGGAGGCTGGGGAAATTCAGACGGGTTTGCACCGATGACAGCCAGCCCGGAAAATCGACAAAATTTCATAACGAATGTTATTGAAACTTGTCAGTATTATGAATATGACGGGGTCGATTTTGATTGGGAGCATCCCGCTACTTCAACCGAAACAGATAATTATACCCTCCTGATTCAGGAGCTTCGGGCAGCAACCGATACAACTTTCGACAATTTTTTGATTACAATGGCGGTACCTGCAGGTAATTGGTCCGGACAGCACTATGATCTGGACGCAATGGAACCGTATATCGATTGGTTTAACGCCATGACATATGACTATCATGGGACCTGGACAAACCATGCTGGTCACAATTCACCGCTCTATAATTCACCAAGCAATGACCCTGATGGATCTTGTCATACGAGTATGAACTACCTGATAAACTCTCGGCATATCGACCCTCAGAAATTAAATATGGGTATTCCTTTCTATGCAAAAGAATTTGGTGCGTCTGAAATTAACGGAGCCAGCACAGGTGGTAATCTTACCTACGGGTATAATGACATCGTGGGATTCCTGGATCAGGGCTGGACTGATCATTGGGATGATGTTGCCAACGCACCCTATCTTCAGAATGCTGCTCAGACACGACTGATTACCTATGATAATCCTACATCCGTTGGTCTGAAATGCGATTATGCCAACAGTAGGGACCTTGGCGGTGTCATGATTTGGGCATTGGGTCAAGATTTTATCAATGGTCACGAAGAACTTTTAGAAGCAATTCAGGATTATTCTGGTACTATTCAAGAAGGGGATAGGTTCCAGAGTCAACCCGCTGCTACTCTACGCATCTCAAACTATCCCAATCCGTTTAATCCCATCACTACCATTTCATATTTTATCCCAGAACAATCAAAAGTTGAAATGACAGTATACGACATTCATGGCAGAGCGCTTCTAACGCTTCTCAGTGGTCAAATCTCGCCTGGAACCTACCAAATCGTGTGGGATGGCCTGGATGGGCAGCTCCGCCAGGTGAGTACCGGAATTTATTTTTGTAAATTGCAGGCCGGATCCTTTACAAAGACGATCAAGATGCTATTCATTAAATAACCAGCAAATATTTGACTTACTTGAACTCGCTGGAACCAAGCCCAGAGATACCTGTGATCCCAATACCCACAGCTTTTGAGAATCTTCAATCAACCCCTATGATTGTGAGATGAGATTTGAGACAGAGCATAAACTTTTATGCAAAACAGGTTATCCCTCCTAACTCTTTGATGTATGAATTAAATTAATTGATTACATCTTATGACTTATATGCTACCAATAACAGTGAACGATAAAATCAAATATATTTGGAAAATCATATGATCATTGGAGTCGACCTAGGCGGTACAACTGTGAACTCAGGTAGAGTTGTTGAGGGAAAAATCAAGGAATCGTTCTTAATGAATATCTCCTCTGACCAATCTGAACAGGATGTATTAAATGAAGTCTATGCTGCTATTGATAATGTACACCACGATGGTGTAAAAGGAATCGGAGTTGGCGTGCCAGGACTGGTAGATGCTGAGAGGGGCATCGTTTTTTCACTGGCTAATATTCCTTCCTGGCAAAAAGTTCATCTCAAGGAAAAACTTGAAGAACGTTATGGCTTACCTGCATATATAAATAACGATGCAAACTGCTTTGCCACAGGTGTAAAGTATTTTGGCCAGGGTAAAAAATTCAAAAATCTAATTGGGCTTACTCTGGGTACAGGTATGGGGGCTGGGCTTATCATTAACCATAGATTGTATTCTGGGAATAATTGTGGAGCCGGAGAATACGGAATGCTGCCATATAAAGATCACAACTATGAATATTATTGTAGTGGCCAATATTTTAAAAAGCACTACGGAATATCTGGGAAAGAGCTTTACAAGCGAGCAATAGATGATGATGTTGATGCAATTAAAATTTTCAAAGAATATGGCGCGGAGTTAGGGAAGGCAATCAAGGTTTTACTATATACATTAGATCCAGAGGTTGTTTTTTTGGGAGGTTCGGTGAGCAAAGCCTTCGAATTTTTCAAAGCAACCATGATGAGGGAAATTAATACATTTGAGTTCAGGCACATCCTGCAACAATTTTCAGTTATACCCAACCAGACATCAAACATAGCTCTCCTTGGTGCAGCGGCACTCTACGAGGATTCGCAGAGTTCCTAGACTAATGAGGCAACATTATGATAAACCGATTAAAAAGCTCACTGTAACCCAGACCAATAGAAAAGGTATCTAAAGACATGCAATCATTACATTTTATCGATCTCACAGTCATCATGCTGTTTTTCTTAACCATTTTTGGAATTGCAGCCTATTACACCCGCAAAGCAGGGGAGAGTACCAAAGAGTTCTTTTTGTCTGGACGAAATATGCCTTGGTATATCGCAGGAACTGCCATGGTTGCCACCACCTTTGCGGCAGATACTCCCCTGGCAGTGACCGAACTGGTTGCCAAAAACGGAATAGCTGGGAATTGGTTATGGTGGAACATGGCCATCGGTGGCATGTTGACGGTCTTCTTCTTTTCCAAGCTCTGGCGACGAGCTAATATTATGACTGATGTCGAATTTGTTGAATTACGCTATTCAGGAAAAGCAGCAGCTGTTTTGCGTGGATTTAGAGCCATCTATTTAGGTCTGTTCATGAATGCCATTGTCATGGGCTGGGTGAATAAGGCCATGGAAAAAATATTTAAGGTCACAGTCCCTGAATTTGATGCCTTCTTGCTGGTTGTGATATTAGCCTTTATTATTGCTATCTACGCCTCTGCATCGGGTCTTCTGGGAACCGCTCGAACAGACAGCTTCCAGTTCATATTTGCCATGGTCGGTTGCATTGTATTAGCCGTGATCGTCGTAAGACTCCCAGAAATCGGAGGCGTGGTTGCGTTACAAGAAAAGTTGGCTCCTCAGGTTCTGGATTTCTTCCCACGAATTGGTGCAATTAGCACAAAGGGTGTTACTGGGGGTGTGTTTGCACTATCAATTGGAGCCTTTTTCGCCCATATCGGTCTACAATGGTGGTCCAGTTGGTATCCTGGTTCTGATCCAGGTGGTGGTGGCTATGTGGCTCAACGCATGATGTCAACCAAGGATGAGAAAAACAGCCAGTTAGCCACTCTGTGGTTTACCGTTGCACACTATACTTTACGCCCCTGGCCGTGGATCATCGTCGCCCTGGCTGCCCTGGTGATTTTGCCTAGATCCCAGAGTCCTGAGCTGATTGAAGCTGAGAACCCAGCGCTATACCAACAGGTTGTCCAGGCATACTCTAACAAAGTGAATGTCCATAGTGGTGATGCTGCTTATGAATCACCAGAATTCCAGGCGATGTACGAGAAATATGAAAATACCGTGGACCCTGGTGTCATGTATCCCAAACTCATGATGCGTTATTTACCTCCTGGTTTATTGGGTCTCTTGATTGCTGTATTTCTGGCGGCATATATGTCCACTATTGCCTCTCAGTTGAACTGGGGAGCTTCCTATTTGATAAATGATCTTTATCGTCGATTTATGCATAGAGACGCGGACGAAAAGCACTATGTCATGGTATCCAGGATTGCCATATTTCTCATGACTGTGGTTTCATTACTGGTCACAAGGTTCTTTTTGACCACCGTTTCTGGAGCCTGGGAATTTATAATTAACGCCAGTGCCGGTTTAGGTGCTGTCCTGATCCTACGTTGGTTCTGGTGGCGTATCAATGCCTGGTCTGAGATCTCAGCCATGATTGCTCCCCTGATTATTTACCCTGTAGCTCGTTGGGGCTTTGGTCTGGAATCACCCATAACACTTTATCCCATTGTTTTTGGGACCACCATTGTATGGTTGGTTGTAACCTTTCTCACTGAGCCGGTCGAGGAGTCTCACCTCACCGCATTCTTCAGACGTATTCGCCCTGGTGGTATCGGATGGAAACCAATCAAAGCCCTTGAGCCTGATGTGGTCCAGGACAGTGGCTACGGTCTCACCTTTCTGAACTGGGTGCTGGGAGTAATCCTCATCTACGCTTTTCTCTATGGATTTGGGCAGATCATTTTCAAAAACTATCTGGTGGGATTTATTACGGTAGGTGTTGGTATTACGACAGGTGCTCTTATTAATCATAATCTGAAAAAGGTATCTGAAGGGGTCTAACCATGAATCAGAAAAAGTTCATTCCGTTTCTCATCATACTCGGGCTAATTACCATCGGATGTGCAAGCAAAGTTGAAATCCCAGCGAGTAGTGCTCAAATTGAGTTGAAGGATCCCTCATACCGTACTCTCATGCCAGTACCCTCTGTGTTGAATCTACAGGAAGGAAAACTTTATATAGATGAGAAATTCAGAGTTCAGGTTCAAGGCATATCCAATGTGAGGCTTGATGCCGCCATCGGTAGGGCAGTTCATCGGCTGGCCGGCAGGACAGGACTCTTTTTGCCACAGGTTTATTTTGATCCTGATAAAGAAATACCAAATGCAAATATGCTTATTGAAGTTAAAAAATATGCTGAGGTGCAATTTGGTATGGATGAGTCTTATGAATTGAATGTTTCTGAGAAAAATATAGTTCTAAAAGCAGAGACTGACATTGGAGCCATTCGCGGATTGGAGACTTTTCTTCAGTTACTGGATGCTGACTCCAAAGGCTATTACATCCCAGCAATAGTGATCGAAGATTCCCCGAGGTTCCCCTGGCGTGGTTTGCTGATTGATGCCTGCCGCCACTTCATGCCTGTCGATGTGATCAAACGAAACCTGGACGGTATGGCCGCAGTTAAACTGAATGTGTTGCACTGGCATTTAACCGAAGATCAGGGCTTCAGAGCCGAATCGAAAACCTATCCTAAGCTACACGAGTTGGGTTCAGATGGATGGTACTATAGCCACCAGCAGATCAAAGAAGTGGTCGCCTACGCGGCTGATAGAGGGATTCGCGTCATTCCTGAGTTTGATCTTCCAGGACATGCGACAAGTTGGCTGGTAGCTTATCCAGAGTTGGCTTCAGCACCAGGTCCATATGTTATTGAGCGAAAATGGGGCATCATGGACCCCACAATCAATCCCGCCATTGAAGAGACTTATGCTTTCCTTGATGCTTTTTTCAAAGAAATGTCTGAACTTTTCCCTGACGAGTATGTGCACATTGGCGGAGATGAAAATAAAGGCCGTCATTGGGATGCGAATGTCGAAATCAAAAAATTTATGCAGAATAAGGGTTTTACGGACAATGGATCCCTTCAAAATTACTTTAACCAGCGACTTCTATCCATTTTAAAAAGTTACAATAAAAAAATGATCGGGTGGGATGAAATCCTGCATGAGGATATGCCAAATGATATAGTCCTCCAATCCTGGCGTGGACGCGAAGCGATGAATAAAGCCGCTCAGAGAGGCTATCGTAGTTTATTGTCTAACGGGTATTACATCGATTTGCATCAACCCACAGATTATCACTATCTAAATGATCCGCTGCCTCCTGATTCTCCATTGAATAATAGTGAAAAAAAGTTGATCCTGGGTGGTGAGGCGACCATGTGGGCTGAATTTGTATCCCCTGAAAATATTGATTCTCGAATTTGGCCACGTACAGCAGCGATAGCCGAGCGTTTCTGGTCTCCAGGTTCTTTCCGCGATGTAGACGATATGTATCGTCGATTGAAGGTTACAAGTTTTCGACTCGAAGAATTAGGGTTGATGCACGAGAAGAACTATGCAATGATGTTACGTAGACTGACCGGGAATAGTAACATAGCAGATCTTAAAACACTCATCGATGTGATTGAATCAGTTAAAATCTATGAGCGGAACAAGCAACGTATACATTATTCATATTCTCCGTTAACGCGAGTGGTTGATGTGACCAGGCCGGATGCTGAAGTAGCCAGGCGCTTCAGAAATGATGTAACCGTATTTCTGGAAAATAAAGCCTCAGATAAAATAATGGCCGAAAGGATTATTCAACGCCTCCAGGTTTGGGCTTCAAATCATGAACGATTATCGGAGGTGATTGACGTTTCACCTATCTTACACGAGATCAGACCCATGTCGAAAGGGTTATCAAATGTTGCCAGCCTTGGACTGGAAGCCATAAAGAAGATTCAAGCTGGTGAAAAAGCCAGTGACGCGTGGCTAAATCAAAGTAGGATATTAATTGAGCAAGCGCGTGAGCCAATTGCACAGACTGAATTAATGATCCTACCGGCTATCAATGCCCTGGTGAATTACGTTGAATAAAGATTCAACGGGGAAATGCATTATTTGGGGAACTTACGGGGAAGGTCCGTCACCGGCATGCTCTAAACCCATACATAGAGCCATAATCAGAGACCAGTCTGATGATTCCGGTACCGAAGGCCGCAGGTTCGACTCCTGCCGGGCGTACTAATCTTCGTACACTTCGTGTGCTACGATTAGCTAACACCAAACAATTAGCTGAAAAAACAATAATCGCATACAATAGGTCAAGATATCATGCAGAAAGTGCAGTGGTTTGTATATGTCATCCACAAAGACAATGGATTGATTTATGTTGACAAGAAACATAGAACAAAGATTAAACTTTCATCATCCAGAAAGATGAAGTGGACCACGGGAAAGTAGAATGAGAAATGATTCAGATATGCATGCTCCCATCAATTATTTCCTTGTTTATGTTTTTATAACCGTAAACTTGAAACCTGAACAAATACAACTAACGTAGATTGAGCGTGGTGAACGTAGCGCCCAAACGAATTTTTTAATTATAGTCTATCTAGGGGGCAGGCAATCTGGAGTCTTTCAGATAATCGATTATTAACCGAATCAATGGTGGATAAAAATGAAAATTAGAAAATTAACTCCAAATTCAAAAATTCGGCTTGGTGTAATACTGATTGTATTGATTGTTCTTCTCCAGGGTGGCTTTGCATTCAGACAAATGAACAAACTCTCACAACTAACGGATGATATGTATAATCATCCCCTGGCGGTTAGTAAGGCTCTATTGGAGATAGAATCACATATTAATGCCATGCACCGAGCCATCAAGGATGTGGCTATCGCTCATACTCCTGAGGCATTGGAAGTTGCCATGTCTGCTCTCGAGGAACATGAAGAGCATATACAGACAGATTTTTTAATTATTTATGATAAATATCTGGGAGACCGAAATCAAATAGATCACGCAATTGCACTCTTAAAGGGGTCTGAACTCATTCGAGATGAAGTCATCGACCTTAACAAGACTGGTTCATATATCGCTGCACTCCAGGTGACTACTGGCAAGGGGGCAGATCACATGAATAAAATTTTTGATGCCATTGATCCCATGATTGATTTTGCTGATAATAAAGCCATGCAATTTCTACGAGAATCTCAGGAGCAGCAGACCACCTCAATGGTATTGCTCATACTTTCAATTATTCTATTTTCAGGCTCGGCATATTTTGTGTTACGCTCGACCATACACACCTTTAAAAATAGTGAACAAAAATATGCAAATTTAATCCACAATATGCGTGAAGGAGTCAGCATTGGAAGTGCAGAAGGAGAGCTATTATACGTCAATCCCAGTTTCGCGGCTATGCTTGGTTATGAGCGCCCGAGTGAATTGATCGGGTCTCAAGCAATTGATTTATATGCTGACCCCAAGGCACGAGCAGCAATATTCGAAAGATTAATGACTGAGGGGTTTATTGATAACATGAAAATTGACCTCATTAAAAAAGATAGCTCATTGGTTCATGTTCTGGTTTCTATCATAGCTAAAAAGGATGAGGAAGGCCATGTCCTGGAGATAGAATCAACTGTCTCTGACATCACAGAGCGTCTTCGTTCAGAAGCAATATTACGCAATCAGCAGGAATTAATAGAGAACACGGCAAGGTTGACAAAAATAGGGGGCTGGGAAGTGAATTTAGAAACGGGGGACTCCAGCTTCACAGATGAAACGTATAGAATTCATGGTTTAACACCTGATGATCCAAAGCCTTCAGTTGAGGAAGGAATGACATTTTACCCGTCTGAAGTGCGGCCCGTCATTCAATCCCTAGTAGACGAGGCTATCGAAGAACACAGACCATATGATATAGAGCTCCCCTTCATCATTGCTGGTGATGAATCTAGATGGGTACGTACCATAGGGGAGGTAGAGATCAAGAATGGTAAGGCTGTTCGGTTGTATGGAGCCATCCAGGATATTACAGAGAACAAGGAAGCTGAAGTAGAAAAGGAGAATGCCTTACTAGAAGCAAAACAAGCCAATGAAGTGAAAGATCAGTTCATTGCCAATATTTCTCATGAGATCCGAACTCCGCTGAACAGTATTCTTGGTTTTTCAGATCTATTTAAGCAGAGATATTCAAATGATATCCAGGTCAAGGACAAGGTCATTTTTGACTATATCACTGACTCAAGCGAAAGGTTGATGCACACTGTGGACTCCATTCTAAACATGTCCATCCTCAAATCCGGTACTGTTTCTATTCATAAAGAGGTTGTAAATTTGAATCAGATGACAGGTTTAATCGTAAATAATTTCAGGGTTGTGGCCAAGAAAAAGAACCTTTCCCTTGATATCGTAGAATCAGAACTACCTGCCAAGGTGTTTGTAGATATAAACTGCATCAATTCAGCGATTGGCAATCTGACCGACAATGCCATCAAGTACACAGAAAAAGGTGGCGTCACTTTCACTTTGGAAGTGATAGAGGAGCAGGTAACACTTTCTATCAGTGATACTGGCATCGGTATATCAGAGGATTACAAACAGCGAGTATTTGAACCCTATACTCAAGAAAGTGAAGGATTTACCAAAGAGTACCAGGGAGTTGGTTTAGGATTAGCAATCACAAAGCAATTTCTTGATCTAAATGATGTGATTTTGGTTCTGGAAACTGAGAAAAATGTCGGCACGACATTTAGACTCACATTCCCAAAATATAAGGATGAAAATCATGGATAAAGAGCAATCCAGAGTACTCATTGTTGAAGACGACATTTCATCTCAGCAATACTATACCATCATTCTTGAAGAACGCTTTGATCTTGAGGTCGTTGCAACCGTAGCAGAAGCAAAAAAGGTGCTCTCAAACAATGAATTTCAGGTGGCTATTGTTGACATTTCACTTCCTGGTGGAGAAAACGGTATAGATTTGATAAAACATGTGTGTGAAAAATATCCTGTGAATCCAAAGTGTATTGTACTTACCGCACACGCTTTCCCACATATACGAGAAGAGGCGTTGGAAGCAGGAGCAGTAGAATATTTCACAAAGCCTATCATGAGCGGCGAATTGATTGCCTCTTTGGAAAAGCATATCAAAGCTTAGCAGGAACATAATATCCTCTTGATGGTAGAGGTGATTTCTCTATCCAAATATTTTTCAACTCTTTTATTCTGGCAAAACACGTTCTATTTTAGATTTGTATGACAAATTATTTGTCCCGCATATTATGACACAATTGAGTAAAGGATGTCACCATGTCAAAGATAATTGCCCATATGATCACATCAGATTTGTTAGAATTGAAATCAGACCAATAATTCTGGAGAATAAGAAATGTACACATTTTCGAGGGTGGGCAACACAGAAACGCTGAGCAGCAAAATTCAAAGTGAGATTGAGGAATCCATTCTCCAAAAGAAATTTGTTCCAGGTGATAAACTGCCAACTGAAAAAGAAATGTGTGAAATGTTTGGTGTGAGTCGGACTGCTTTACGAGAGGCTTTGCAAATGTTGAGTATTCAGGGGTTGATATCTATCCGCAAGGGGAGTGGAATTTATGTAAGTGAATACAATTTGACCAATGTTGTGAAACCTATGAGTCAATATCTGCAAATGAACCTTGATGATGCCCTTATACTAAAAGTTCAAGAGCTAAGAAAAATGTTTGAGCCGCAAATTGCTTGGTTGGCTGCAGCTAATCGTGATGAGATAGATGTTAAGAAATTGGAGGATAATCTTTCCGACTTTATGAAAAATGACAATCAAAATGCAGATCAACAAAGTGAGTTTGATCAAAATTTCCATCTCACAATTTGTGAGGCCGCAAAAAATCCAATCATAGTACTTCAGATGGCACCAATCCTTAGATTGATACCTTCCATCAGGACAATTGTATACAAAAAGGTTGATGCGGCCAAGAGCGAAGCGATTGAGTCCTATGAGCAGCTTCTAAAAGCAATTCGTGATCAGGATGGTGGTGGTGCCAGTGAAGCTATGATCAGGCATTTACATGGGACTGAAGAATATGAGTTAATTTGTTTGAATAAAATAAGTAGCAAAACATGATTGACCAACTTGAACTATGTATCAAAAGGAATTGCATCCGGATGGTATGTTTCGTTCTGACACTTTCAACGGTGGTGGGACAAAACTATCTCAGTCGGGATCAGATCGACAAAGTAGATGATATCAAAGTCCAGATGAGGAGCGTCGCTCAATATCAATTTGAGAATCCCAGTCACCATAGTAGTACCAATCGGGACTACTCGAATGGATGGGTTCCGGCTTCATTCTACATCGGTGTTGTGGCCGCATATAATGCAACTCAAGACGATTTTTACTACGCCAAAGCTTCCACATGGGCCGAGTCAAACAATTATACGCTGGGTCCTAGGTTACGTCATGCCGATGATCACGCCTGTGGATCGGTGTACCTGAGTCTATACACTAAAACCAAGAATAAAAGCCACCTGAAGGCTGTGAAAAGCGTTTATGACCAATTAATAGCCAAACCTTTGCCTGGTAGAGAGGACTGGTGGTGGTGTGATGCTCTATTTATGTCACCTCCCACATTAGCTCAGCTAGGTACAGTGACTGGTAATAAGAAGTATCACAGGTATTTACATCAGATGTATTGGGACACTGCTGAATATCTTTTTGATCGTAATGATGGTTTATTTTTCCGTGATCAGCGCTATTTCTATAGACGCTCCAAGAATGGTGAAAAGGTGTTTTGGTCGAGGGGAAACGGTTGGGTTATCGCAGGCTTACCACGAATAATTGCCAACCTGCCTGAAAAGGATAAACAACGCGAATCATATGTAGAATTATTCAAGACACTGGCCTTTTCATTGAAAGACCTACAGGGCGCTGATGGCTTCTGGCGCTCAAGTCTTCTGGATTCTGAGGAATATCCTAACCCGGAGAGCAGTGGCAGTGGATTTATTGTTTATGCCTTGGCCTGGGGGATTAATCAAGGCTATCTGGAAAAAGATGACTATCAGCCAATTGTTGAAAATGGCTGGTCTGCTCTAAATCGTGCCGTTCATGGAGATGGCAAGATTGGTTGGGTACAGGATATTGGCATGGATCCCAGAGATGTCACCTTTGATGATACCCATGCCTATGGTGGAGGTGCCTTCCTCCTGGCTGGTTCTGAAATGATAAAATTAGTTAAAAATGAGTAAAATTAGTCGCCTAGCCTTAGAGCCTGTAAAATTACATTTTGAATATCTTCGACTGTAAAGGGTTTAGCCAGGGCGAAATCAATGAATTCTGCCAGGTTTGGTTCTTCCTCAAGGAATATCGGCCATCCTGACAACAGCAAAATGGGCATATCTGGTCGTTTTGATTTAATCAATTCTGCAAACTCCCTACCACCCATTTCAGGCATTTCCATATCGGTGATAACTAAATCATAATCATTCTTTGTAAATTCGGCGTATGCCTCAGTTGTGGACGTGTAGGTAGCAACGGTATGCCCTTCATCTGTAAGTAGTTCGGTAAGCATCTCTGTAATGAATTCATTGTCATCCACAGCCAGGATTCTGATAGGAGGGACCTCGATGGCTTGAACTGGTAGTTCCACTGACATGGCTTCAACCCTATCGAAAACGAGGCTGATCTTTGTTCCAACACCGACTTCACTTTCAACCAGAATCTCCCCATCATGCCGTTTGATGGTTCCATAAACCTCACTCAAACCAAGGCCAGTACCAGAACTACCCTTTGTGCTGAAGAAGGGATCAAAAATACGATTACGTACCTCTTCAGTCATGCCGGTTCCTGTATCCTGGACGCTAATAAAAACTTTGCCATTTTGTTCAGAAGTAGAAAGGGTGAGAACGCCACCATCAGGCATGGCATCAACTCCATTAAAAATCAGATTGGTAACGGCATTGATAATTTCAGATTTACTACCTGCTATGTACAATTCAGGTTCAAAATCACTAATAGTTGAAATTATGATGCCTTCTTTTTGTTCTACTTCCATCCATCTGGCTTGAGTCATATAGACTACGTTTTGCATGAGACCAGCTGTTTCCAAATTCTCCTTTTCAGTGACCCGACCACCACTGGCAAAATCAAGCATTCGTCGAATGGTGTCAGACCCCGTTCTGGTTGACCCTTCAAGTATTTCTAACTGCTTTATCAGTGTTGGATCCACAGCTGTTTTTTTAATGGATCGAATCTGACCCATTAGCTCTGCCATGACATTATTAAAGTCGTGTGCTGCCCCTGCCGTTAATTTGCCAATGGACGCTAGTCTTCTGGACTGAGCAGATTCATCTTCAGCGGCACGAATATCACTAATGTTGCGCACACTGATAATGAATCCTTTAAACTGATCATCTTCGTCAACAATTGGATGGGTGCGTTCTTCAAAGAATTCTCCGTAGCGCTCATCAAAATAATTAGAGTTTATCAGGCTCCCTGATTCCAGGGATTCGGGTAAGGGACAGTTGTCGCAGGGAGTATCCTTATCATGAATCACCTTATGACATTTTTGACCGGCAAGCTCATTTCCCTGCCCAATAATGATATTGGCCGATCGATTTGCATCAATGATGCGATAATCTTTATCCGTTAAGGCGATCATATCCGTCAAATGATCCAGGACATCCTGAAAGCTTAGTTTGTTGTCTTGAGGCTCCATTGCCTACCTTATAAATGGTTAAACAGACTGCATGTTAGCAGTCTGATCATTGGATAATTTGACTTTTTAATATTATTAAGCAAGAGATTACCTTGCCGAAGCTGATAGAATACAAGTTGAAGCTGAAACCTGCAGACCCACCCGAAACACGATATCGCGCTTGGGGTAGGTCTGATAACTGCTAACTAATTGCCGTTTCCGCAGGTACAGCTTGGAACGTTACTTCGTTAAGGCAGATAGCTCTCCCTCAACTTCAGTGACTCTATCCAATGCATGCATATCCACGAAACTCGCTTTAGCATCTTTTAGTAGGTCTATAGCTTTTCCAGTTTCTCCCTGATCAACAAAGAGATGGGCTAGCTCGACCTGTGTTTGACCAACATTCAAGGGTTTGTTATGGTCTCGACATATTCTAAGACTGTTTTCCAGGAATGCCTGTGCAGTTCGGTATTTCTTCCGTTTTCCAGAAATCATACCAAGGATCTTGTAGGTTTCACCCATACTGAGGCGGTCACCAAACTGTGAAAATGCCTGAAAAGCAGATGTAGCCAGTGCTGTTCCAGCTGACAGATCATCATTGCGATACAATATTTCAGATTTTTCCAGGTAAGTGAGGCTCTTCATATAGTTGTTTTCTGCAGTAGTAGAAAGATCGATACTCTCGTTAAAGATGTCCAATGCTTTCGTATCCTCGTGCTTGGCCTTGTAGGCAAGCCCGATGTTGTGCAGAATTCTGGCTCTAAGGGAACTATCATCATTTTCACCAAGAAGTTCTAAAGTTTGCTTCAAGTGGTTCAATGAATCGTCATAGGATCCCTTCATATGGTAAATATTGCCAAGGTTCATGTTGATTTTAATCAACACTTTGTTGAGTTGATACTCTGTGGCCAGTGCTTTGGCCTCCTGCATCAGGTTCTCAGCCTTTTCGACCTCACCCTTCTCAACAAGAACAACACTAATTGAAAGCATGATCCTGGCAAGTCGTTGAGGATTCTTGAGCTTTTTATAATAATCCATACAAAGCTCATATTCTGTTAAGCTTGTATTGAAATCTGATAGATAGAAAGAAATATCACCCAGACGCTGGTGGACCTGTACGGCGAAATGATCATCCTTTAATAAATCGCGATGATCCTTCAAAAGTAGAAGTAGTTGTTGAGCCTTATGAAATTGGCCATAGGGGATGGCAATCTTCGCAATTTCGTAGAGCAGCTCAAGATACTGCCTTTCGTCCAGGAACTTGGAGGAATGAAGTTGGATCGTATCAAAGTCGATCTCGCGGAAAACTTCACTCTTACTCCCCAGATTCTCAGGGGTGGTTTTCTTCCAACTCTTCTTTAGGAGCCTTTCACGTTCGCTACGCAGACGAATCAGATAGTCGGCAAAATCTTGCCCACATCTTTCAACTGCCAGCTTGTGAACGGCACTTAAGAATGATTGTAAATTTTTGTCACCCATAATTTATGTCTTCTTTATTTATGTGTGTTTGCATAGTAGTAAATAGTTTGACACGTTTTATGGCTCTCTTAATCATCCTCGTCCAGAGCCCACCCATACTGTGTGAAATGATCAATAGAAAAATTGATAGTTCTATTATCACCATCAACACTATACGCTTCTACAGGGGACCACGTTACACCTTGGTCTTCACTATAGTAGGGCTGTAGGTTAAGCGTTTCCCAGTCGTCGTCTTCTACATCGAGAAAATCCCAACTGAGGGTAATATTCATATCGGCATCATAGTTTCTGCTTGGTAAAAATTCTACACCAGCACCAGACTGTCCACCTCTGTCCATGTTGAGTACACGAACACTTATATCTAATTTATTCTCATCGAAGGCATATTCGGGCACCTCAACTACATTACCAAATGTCTTCCTGCCACCGACAGTTCCACCTTCGTGATTACGTATTTTCTTGGATTCAAATCCTCGAGCTCTTCGAGGCAACGCTCCATCTAGCTCTGCTTCAAGTTCAGCAATAACTTCTGGGTTCCATTTTGCCCAGGTGATCTGATCTAGCGGTATTCCATTCTCCAATGACATTCCACCATCAACCTCTGGTGCTAACGGATTTACAGAGCAGAAATGGAGTACTGAAACCGCGAGGATCAGTACTGTAATCCGCAACCAATTTCCTTGTTTCATGAGACAATTCCTTCCTAAACATTTACCATATAATTAATCGCTAACAAATTCTCCTTATTGTTAACGAGTGTAGCAAATTTCATTTTCCCCATATGCGATAGTGTCAAGACTCCACAATCGCGAATTCTTTCTAATTTCGAAGATGTACTTCTACAAGTGTACTCCGCCGAATCAAAAGTATTTCCACGAGTTTCTTAATGCAAAACTTTAAGCAATAGACACAAGATACTATGATTAGGCTGAGTATAGCAAGCCAATTTTCATGCCAGTCTGATACTTAGAGCTATTGCAGAAGCCAAAAGGGGCAGAAATCAGGGAGATTTATTCTTGGTTTATAAGCCATTGATAAGAGGGGATGCTGTTTACTAGGCTGTAATTTAATGCTTTATGCTGTTCTATCGAGGAATGGTAGAATCCCCGATAAATTATTTATTAAATCTTCTTCATGAGCCTTGACCAGTAACTCTGTTTGGAAACGTGGGATTAATTGACAAGAAATAAAAGGTTTATATGAACCAAATAGGGTGAAAAAAACCGGTTTATATGAACCAGAATCTAGTGAAGTGATAGATTGAGTTTGAGTTCTAGACTCAAAGGGCGCTCTGCGCGATGGATCAATTCGAATTTTGTGGAAACATTGCGGATTACTCTAGCGAGATACCGGAAAGGCATTTCACCTGCAGACGGAAATACCAGACCTGATTCTCCTGATTTTGCACCAGATATCTTCACAATCTGGTTTACATCCGTTTTAATAATATACTGATTCTGCTCTTTGTCATAAATAGTACTAATGAGAATGGGACCCTTGATCTCATATCGCTTCGCATGTTTCAAGAAGGTGTATAGAAAAATCCAGATGACTCCTGGATTAGAGGTGGTATTAATCAATTCAGGGGAAAGGTCCTGTTTGACTTCAAGACCTGTGAATGTGGGAAGTTTTAGGAGCTTTCCCATTACATCAGATATCATGCTGGGAACCTCGAGCAACTGGTTTTCAGCCTTTATCAGGTTCGTACTCATAAGGTCTTGAGAAAATTTTACCAAGTTGTTGATTGACTCGGACACCTGAGTGGCCTTTGCTATAGCCTTTTCGTAGTTTTTATTCTCAAGAGCTTGCTTTAAAAAGGACGCGTTCATTGAAAGTGATGTGAAACGATTGTTCATCTTGTGGGTAAAGCCAAAATCATGTGCTGTAGCTGTATAGGCGAAGACCAACTCCATCAATTCCTCATAAGCCTCAAGGTCAATCTGATCTAGTTCGCTACTTTTATTGATGTCTTGCATAATCCCACTCATTCACAATTCTACTAGGTCAACGCGCTCAATAGTAGTCTGTTAAGAAAGTTTGAATTTTTTCAAACGGTATTTCATCGTCTCTCGGCTAAGACCCAGTAGCGCGGCAGCCTTGGTCTTATTACCTCCAGATCGTTCAAGCGCTTGTTTCAATAAATACTGTTCAAGTTCCTCCAGAGAAATTCCTGCTTCAGGAAGCTGAAAATCCTGATTGAGATCCACATCAATGCTCAAAGAAGCGTTTTCGTTCGGGCTGATTGGTTGAAGGCTAATGTTCTGCGATGAAAGCACATCGCTCTGTTCGAACAATACTGCACGCTCCATGACATTTCGTATCTCCCTGACATTCCCAACCCAGGGATGCCTCGTCAGCATTTTCAGTGCTTCTGGGGAAATACTTCTGATATTTCGGTTAAATTCCTTATTGAATACCTCAAGGAAGTAATTAGCCAGGATCAGGATGTCATCATTACGATCTCGAAGGGCAGGAAGCCGAACAGAAGCAACATTAAGGCGGTAATACAGATCGGCCCTAAACGTTTTTTCCTCCACCAGCTGCATCAGGTCCCGGGATGACGCACTAATGATGCGGGCATCAATTTTAATCTCTTTTGTCCCTCCGACACGCCGAAAAGTTTTCTCTTCCAGGACCTTCAAAAGCTTGGACTGCGAGGCCAGGTTCATATCACCAACCTCATCCAGAAAGAATGTCCCATCATGGGCCAGCTCCAGCAGACCTTTTTTTCTATTCTTTGCATCGGTGAAGGCTCCAGCCTCATGACCGAATAATTCTGATTCCAGGAGGCTTGGTTGAATCGCAGAGCAATTCACCTCAATAAATGGGTTTTTTGCTCGGGGACTCTGATTATGAATTGACCGTGCCACCAGTCCTTTGCCAGTGCCAGTCTCACCGCGTATAAGCACCGTTGTCTTTGAAGATTCAGCGACCTGATAGATAAACTGATAAACTTTTTCCATGGGTTGACTGGTACCCACGATATCACCAAACTGTAAATTACTTTTAACCTGAAGATAATTCAGTTGTTCCCTTTTTTTGCGACGATCAATGGCGTGGTTGACCTGGATCTTCAACTCATCTGGATCAATTGGTTTTCGAATGTAATCCATAGCACCCAGCTTAATGGCCCGAATCGCCGACCGAAGATCTGCTTGACCCGTAATCATGATGACTTCCACGTCTTCAAATTCATTTTTCAACTTCTCGAGATAGGTGAGGCCATCCATACCCGGTAGACCAATATCTAAAAGGATCAGATCCGGATTTTCACGGAGAATGTATGGGTGGGCATCTTCAGCTGAGTTGAAGGTGGATACTTCATAGTCGTCCGATTCAAAGAGTTCCCTGAGAACCTCTCTGATCTCGGCGTCATCGTCAATAATATGGATGGAGACCATGCGCCAAACTTTGACTTAATCATCTATAATGCAAGCAAAAATTAAGTTTGGCACGTGATTTGAAGATTAGCCACTTCCTAGAGATAAGATTAAGTCCTTTCAAAGCTCCGCAAATAAGAGTAATTATGAAACCGTTTAGAATGTTGAAATTAGAGCAGAGAGAGTCAGAGTTGCCATTACAGAGTGATCATGCCAAAACGATACTAATTGTTGATGATGAGAAATCCATCAGGGATGTCTTAGTCACATTTTTTGTTGAACAGGGTTATGATGTCCTCACAGCCAGTGATGGTCGCGAGGGGATAGCTATGTTTGAAAGCAATCCAACAGATTTTGTGATTACTGATATCGTCATGCCACGTGTCGAGGGCATTGAAACCATAAGAAAAATTAGAAAACAATCCAAAACTGTGAAAATAATCGCTATGACTGGATATGTTGATTCCTATTTAAAGGAAGCTATGATTCTTGGAGCAGATGATTCAATCAATAAGCCCTTCAATACTGAAGATTTAATGGCGGTGGTTGATCGAGTAACAACCGGCTGAATTTTAAACCTAAATCAATTATTTTAACGGGTGCAAATCCTCCCAGTTAACAAGAATAGATCTGCATTGTTAACTTCCAATTACATATGATCTGGCCAATCAGTTAGCTAGCTATTCATATTGATAATCAATTTTATGAAAATGATAATAAATTAAGCTTTTATCAATTCAAAAGGTCTAATCAAGACCATCATCGTTGTGGCCTGATATTTGTCATACGTAAAGTTAGAATTATAAATCAATAATTGAATCCATGTATTATTGATGCGTACCGACTGATTAATCAGTATCTCAGTCACTAAAGTATTAAATAAAACGAAAAGGGTTAATGCATGCATTTTTCAACATTGGATTATGTTGTTTTTATCAGTTACATCGTCTTCATTGTAGGTTTGGGACTGTATGTTTCCAGGGAGAAAAAGGGTCACAAAAAAAACTCAAGCGACTATTTCCTCGCTAGTAAAGCCTTGCCCTGGTGGGCTATTGGTTTTTCGCTCATTGCGGCCAATATATCCGCAGAACAGTATATCGGGATGTCCGGTTCAGGCTATGTCATTGGCCTGGGTATAGCAACCTACGAATGGACTGCTGCCATCACGCTGATCGTGGTGGCCAAATACTTTTTACCCATCTTTCTTAAAGAGGGTATCTATACCATGCCTCAATTGCTGGAAATCAGATATGATAGTCGCGTAAGGACTGGTCTTGCTGTATTCTGGCTTCTACTATATGTCTTTGTCAATTTGACATCAGTACTTTATTTGGGAGCCCTAGCATTAAGAACTATCCTCGGCGTACCACTTATTTGGGGTATTGCAGGACTGGCATTGTTCTCTGCTCTATATACTATTTATGGTGGGTTAAAAGCTGTTGTTTGGACAGATGTGGTACAAGTTCTCATTCTTATTATAGGTGGTTTGGTTACTACATATTTCGCTCTCGATCAAGTAAGTGGTGGCCAGGGGGCCTTTGCTGGATTTAGTGATCTCATGGCCAAGGTACCTGAAAAATTTGATATGATTCTGGATAAATCAAATCCAAACTACGCAGAATTGCCTGGACTTGGCGTCTTGTTAGGTGGTATGTGGATGGCGCATTTCTTTTACTGGGGTTGTAACCAGTACATCATTCAGAGGGCTTTAGCTGCCAAATCTATCAAAGAAGCCCAGCGTGGACTCATGTTTGGTGGATATCTCAAGATATTGACCCCTCTCATTGTTGTAATTCCTGGCATAGTTGCCTATGCGTTAAGTGCAGATTTAGCCAAGCCTGATGAGGCCTATCCATGGCTCCTAAGTACTTTTGTACCTACTGGCTTGAAAGGTCTGGCTTTCGCGGCATTGATTGCAGCCATCGTTTCATCTTTGAGCTCAATGGTTAATAGTACAGCTACCATATTCTCAATGGATATTTACAAGCAGATAATTAACAAGGATGCTTCTGAAGAACGTTTAGTGTTTATTGGTCGTGTGACAAGCGCAGTTGCTCTAATTGTTGCAGTCATTATTGCTCCTTCTTTATCAAGCCTGGAGCAAGCTTTCCAATTTATTCAAGAGTTCACTGGATTTATAAGCCCCGGTATCTTTGCCATATTCATTTTTGGTTTATTCTGGAAAAAGGCAACAGCAAATTCAGCAGTGTGGGCAGCCGTATTGACTATTCCTTTATCCCTGGCCATAAAATTCTTTATACCAGCCCTGCCTTTCTTGAATCGCATGGGAGTGGTCTTTTTAATCCTCAGCGCAATCGTTGTGATCATTACTTTGATTGAGAAGAAAGGTGTTTCTGCCAAGGCTATCAAAATTGACAAGGATCTCTTTCATACAGATACAGTTTTCAATGTAGGTGCAATAGGAATCTTTGCAATTTTATCAGTGCTGTACACAATTTGGTGGTAATTCCATAAGTTGAAGCACTAAAGAAATTAGAAATATATTCAAATCCCCTTCCACTATAAAAGGGATCATTGTGGAAGGGGATTGTTGCATCTAATACTGTCCACGAGCATAGTCTTTTCCTGAATATTCTCGGCAAATTTCCATTTTAAAGATATTCATCTATAGGGTAAATCCACCCCAAACACTAGGTTAAGCCTGATTGAGGTGTCTCACCTGATAGGCTAACATGTTTACAGTCGGACCAAAACAGGTCTGCCTGAAAGGATGTAGCCATGAAAACACTCAAATACTTACTTGCTCTTGTTCTCACCTCTGCAACTGTTTCAGCAAAACCTGCAAATCTCGACTACGTAGATGGCAGTGAAAATGAAGATATGTCAATAGAGTTTGTTGATCTTGATGAAGAACCTATACAGGGTCGGTTGATTTCCTCCGACGACACCTATTACTACTTTCATAATCATGGGGACGCTTCCATGCAAATAGTCAGTCGAAGCAATGTTCAATACCTGGAGACCAATATGAATCTAGATTTACACTCTCTCTTAAAAGGAAAAGATCCTGACGCACTTGGCGATGTAATAGAATTGAATGATGGCACACGAATACCCAGTATCATACTTGATGTGAGTGCGGATCAAATTCAATATTTTACCGGGATATCAATGAAACGAGAGACTCTGCCCGCCAGTTCCATCTATATGCTCTACCTGGATGATGCGACTATTAGCATCCCTTTTCCACTGGCCTCGTCAGATATGCCCATCTTGTAGCTCATTTGGAGAACCATCCCGCTTAAGAACTCCCACCCTTATACATACACTTCAACCATCAAAATTCATGGAACGCTTCTTGCTTGGTATTTCATCGAGCTGGATTTAGAAACTATCCCTTAATCCAGCTCTGATTACGAGATGGTGGGTGCAAGCACTTGACATCG
>Ga0257117_1000248_pt1 | contig 50421 bp, 48 predicted proteins | sample SI112_135mmetaG_FD_190157 | JGI IMG/M metagenome (GOLD analysis project Ga0257117, IMG submission 190157) | Marine microbial communities from Saanich Inlet, British Columbia, Canada - SI112_135m | ecosystem: Environmental > Aquatic > Marine > Inlet | place: Canada: British Columbia | collected... | reverse complement strand
AGCTATGTGCTAATTGGGTGATGGGCGAGTTTAGTGCAGCGTGCAATAAAAACCAAATTGAGATTAAAGACGCACCAGTATCTGCCGATGATTTATCGTTATTAATCAGTCGTATTTGTGATGATACCATTTCAGGAAAGACCGCTAAAGACGTGTTTAAGGCGATGTGGAAAGGTGAGGGTAGTGCTGATAAAATCATCGAGTCTAAGGGGCTTAAACAGATGACGGATACGGGCGAAATTGAAACAATTGTCAATGAGATTATTGCCAATAACACCCCGCAAGTTGAACAGTTTAAATCGGGTAATGAAAAAATCTTAGGCTTCTTTGTGGGGCAGGCCATGAAAGCCACACAAGGTAAGGCCAATCCTAAATTACTTAATGAAATGTTAAGATCAAAACTTGGCTAAAAACACTTTGGATTTTTCCAGTTTGGGTGAAGAATTTTTTTCTCCGATTACAACCCAACCTTTAAATAACACCTTTTTAATTCATAAAAATCAAGCTTTATACGATCAACTAGGTCTTGATTTTGACGAGAAGACATTGCTTAAAATAGCTTCTGGCGAGCAAAAGTTTGAAGGAACACAGCCCATTGCCAGTATTTATGCAGGGCATCAGTTTGGTCATTTCGTGCCTCAATTAGGCGACGGTCGATCTTGTTTGATCGGACAGGTGTCAGGCTATGAGTTGTCTCTTAAAGGTGCTGGAACAACTCCTTATTCACGTGGCGCAGACGGTCGTGCGGTACTTCGATCTTCTATTCGTGAGTATTTATGCTCAATTGCGATGAAAGGCTTAAACATTGCTACTACTGAAGCATTGACCTTGGTGAGTAGTGATACCGAAGTGTATCGAGAAAATATTGAGCCAGGATCAATTGTGATGCGTGTAGCACCTAGTCATGTTCGTTTTGGTCATTTTGAATTATTTGCCTCACGTGGACAAACCGCACAAGTTAAACAATTGGCTGATTTTGTTATTGAACACTACTATCCACACTGCCAAGGCGAAAGTCGATACGTTGATTTTTTTAATGAGGTGGTTAAGCATACTGCGGTGATGATTGCCAGATGGCAAGCGCAAGGATTTTCCCACGGTGTGATGAATACCGATAATATGTCGATTTTAGGATTGACGATTGATTATGGGCCGTTTGGGTTTTTAGAAACTTACAATCCTAAGTTTGTTTGTAATCATTCTGATCACGAAGGGCGGTACGCTTTTGAACAGCAACCCGGAATTGCTTTGTGGAATCTAGCTCGATTAGGGGACAGCTTAGAAAGTTTAATTGATGCCAAACAATCCAAAGCCGTATTGGATAATTATCAAGCTTATTTGGTTAAGGCTTACTCAAAATTAATGAGACAGAAGTTTGGTTTTATTAAGAAAGATGATCAAGATAATGTACTGATTGGTCAATTTTTTGAAGTACTCTATCAAAATCAAAAGGATTACACTAATTCATTAAGACAACTCTCAGATATTGATCAATTGTCTAAAGACACTGATTTTACTGATTGGATTGAGTTGTATCACAAGCGCATTGATCAGGATAAAAGTAGCGATAGGGTTGAATTGATGAACAGTGTGAATCCTAAATATATCTTGCGCAATTATTTGGCAGAGGAAGCGATTCGAGAAGCGCAAGATCAAAAGCGTTATGATAAGATTGCCACTTTATTTGAGCTATTGAGAAAACCTTTTGATGAACACCAGGGTTTAGAATTGTATACCAATGAAGCGCCAGATTGGGCTCAAGGCTTGAGTGTTAGCTGCTCTTCATAAGCTAGATTAATCCAACCAAGCTGTAGGCCGAATGTTGAATCAGTTTAACAATCGGCAAGATGACAGTTTGAAAAATGCCTAAAAACAGTAAACCAAGCAGTATAAATAAACCATAGGGCTCTAGTTGGTCAAACTGGTAGGCAATTTTTGGCGGTAATAGCGAGCTTAGCACTCGACCACCATCAAGTGGCGGCAAGGGTAGTAAGTTGAGTACAGCTAGTAGTAAATTTACGAAAATACCGACATCACCCATTAGAACTAAAAATGAAATGTCAGTTTTACTTGCAAATAAAACGACAATCAGCCATAAAGCCACCATGATGAAATTACTCACAGGTCCGGCAATCGCTACCCATAGCATATCTCGTTTGGGCGATCTTAGCGCACTAAAGTTAATGGGTACGGGTTTGGCCCAGCCAAAGATAAAACCTGCCGAAGCAAAGTACAACAGTGCAGGCACTAAAACAGTACCAACAGGGTCGATGTGTTTGACAGGGTTGAGTGTTAAACGCCCCATCATTTTCGCTGTATGATCGCCGAGTTGGCTAGCCACCCAACCGTGCGCAGTTTCATGTACGGTAATGGCAAATAAGACTGGAATAGCCCAAATTAGAATGGTTAGAATATCGCTCATGCACTTCTCTCGCAGGTAAAATCAGAACAATTATTTAATAAAGCAATCTTCATTTTATATGAAAACCACCAATCTTTTAATCCCTACTCAAAAAGAAGCTCCGAATGATGCTCAAATTATCTCTCATCAATTAATGATTCGAGCGGGTTTAATATCTAAGCTTGCATCCGGTTTGTATTCGTATTTGCCAATGGGACTGAGGGTGCTTAAAAAAGTGGAAGCCATTATTCGTGAAGAAATGAACAAGTCTGGTGCACAAGAAGTCTTAATGCCGGTTGCACAACCGGCAGAGCTTTGGCAAGAGTCGGGCAGGTGGGAGCAATACGGCCCTGAATTATTGCGTTTTAATGACAGACACAATCGTAAGTTTTGTTTGGGTCCGACTCATGAAGAAGTGATTACTCATTTAGCTGCACAATACATACGTAGTTATAAGCAATTACCAATGAATTTTTACCAAATTCAAACTAAATTTCGTGATGAGATTCGCCCACGTTTTGGGGTGATGCGTTCGCGTGAATTTATCATGAAAGATGCATATTCATTTCACCTTGACCAAAACTCTTTACAACAAACTTTTGATGTAATGCATCAAACTTATTGTAATATTTTTAATCGTTTAGGATTAGATTATCGTCCGGTATTGGCAGATTCTGGGTCAATTGGTGGTGATAATTCAGTTGAGTTTCACGTGTTGGCTGATAGCGGTGAAGATGCCATTTGTTTTTCAGACAGATCTGATTATGCAGCGAATATTGAAAAGGTGGCCTTTTCTAAACAAAGCAAAACGTGCAAAGCAAAAGCCAGCGAAGAAAAAGTTCTTACCAAGAAAAAAACCAGTATTGAGGATGTAGCACAATTTTTAAACATTAATCAAGAACAATGCGTCAAAACCTTGATCATCAAAACTAGTGATGGCTTTACAGCTTTGGCATTACGTGGTGATCACGAGCTCAATGAGATTAAAGTTCAAAATCTAGTGGGTGAGTTTGAATTTGCAAGCGATGATGAAATCAAGTCGCTTAATTTAAAGAAAGGTTTTATTGGTGTTAAGGCGTTGAGTGTTAACCTAATTGTTGATTATTCAGCCAGTGCACTGTGTGATTTTGTTTGTGGCGCTGATGAGTGGGACTATCATTTAACGGGTGCTAATTGGCAAGGTATTGAATTTAACGAGGCTGATTTACGCAATGCAGTGGAGGGTGATGTTTCACCAGATGGCAAGGGAAAATTATTGATTAAACGCGGTATTGAAGTTGGGCATATTTTTCAGCTTGGCACCAAGTATTCACAAGCCATGAAAGCCAATGTAATTGGTGAATCTGGCAAAGCAGTGACCACCACCATGGGTTGTTATGGCATTGGTGTTACGCGCGTAATTGCTGCCTCGATTGAGCAAAATCATGATGATCGAGGTATTATTTTTCCTGAATCGATTGCACCGTTTCAAGTAGTGATTGTGCCGATTAATTATAACAAGTCGACGCGAGTTAAAGACTTAGCCGATCAGTTGTATCAACAGTGTTTAGACGCAGGCATTGAAGTCTTATTGGATGATCGTAAAGAACGCGCAGGTATTATGTTTGCAGACAGTGAACTTTTAGGCATTCCACATAGAATGGTGCTTAGCGATACTCATGCCGATAATGGCAATGTTGAATACAAGGCCAGAAACAATCCAGACAAAGTTGAAGTTAAATTTGATGAGGTTTTATCGTTTATTCAGTCTAAATTAGGATGATACAGGCAAGGCCTGTATCAAAAAAAATATGACTTGGTGGCAATACATCATTCCACAGCATTGGCTTTCTAAGCTAATGTTTCGATTTGCACGTATTGAAAACGTTTGGTTTAAAAATAAATTCACCCATTGGTTTGTAAGCGCTTATCAGGTTGACCTATCTGAAGCAACTCGAGAGCGTGTTGAGGACTATAAACATTTTAATGATTTTTTTACTCGCTCATTAAAATCCAGTGCTAGATTAATTTCCAAAAGCAAAATTATCTGCCCAGTAGATGGCGTGGTTTCACAAGTTGGCAGGATAGAAAATTTGAATATTTTACAAGCAAAGGGCCGTCTTTATAGCTCCCAAGCCTTGCTTGGGAGCGAAGAGAAATCGCATTTATTTAAGGACGGATTTTTCACCACGATTTACCTTTCTCCTAAGGATTATCACCGTATTCACATGCCTTATGATGGCAAGCTGGTTTCTATGGATTACATTCCAGGTGATCTTTTTTCAGTTAATCAACAAACCGCACAGAATGTGGATAATTTGTTTGCCAGAAACGAGCGTGTGGTGTGTTATTTTGAAACTCAATTTGGCTTATGTGCTTTTGTTTTAGTGGGTGCAATTTTTGTAGGATCCATGCAGACCGTGTGGCATGGTCAAATTAACCCCCCGTACAAAAAACAAGTGCAGCATTTTGATTATTCAGATCAAGACATTAAATTGAAAAAAGGAGATGAATTGGGGCGATTTAATATGGGTTCTACCGTTATTATGCTTGCTCCAAATCAGGATAATCCATTTACCTTAAAGACAAATGAAGTGGTTAAAATGGGTCAAAATTTAATTTAGTTAGTTTAACCAGCTTAATGGTCTGATCGGAAATTTGCATAATTTCAATCGACACATTATCAATTTTTAAACTGATATCGCGCTTAGGAATACTTTGCAGTGTTTCTAAAATTAACCCATTTAATGTTTTTGCTTTGGCAACCGGTAAATTGATTTTGAGCATGATATTTAGTTCTCGAATGCTAATTCTTGGATCGATTAAATAGCTACCATCTTTTTGTTTGGTGACTTCATCGATGGCTTCATTTTGATTTGAAGTGAATTGACCAACAATTTCTTCCAGAATATCTTCTAAGACAACCATACCTCTGACTTCGCCATATTCATCTACCACAAGCCCTAATCGCCTTTTTTTCGTTTGAAAATGCTCCAGTTGATGTGCAAGGCTGGTGCCTTCTGGCACAAAATAAGGCTTTCGAATCAGTTCAGATATATTCTCAATACTGAACTCACCTTTGGCGTATAAATTAACAACATCACGCATGTGCAGTACACCGGTAATATTGTCTGGCGAGTCATCAAAAGTAAGAAGTCGCGTGTGTTGAATGCGCTCTAATTGACTTAAAATTTCACTTTTATTATTGATATCAACGCTGATTAATTCATGGCGAGGAACCATAATGTCTTCAACTTTAACTTTTTCTAGGTCAATGATATTGAGTAACATTTTTTGGTAGTTTGAAGCAATGATAGGTTTAGCATCATTAACCACCATTCTTAGCTCTTCAGAACTGATATTGCTCGTTTGATTTTCATTTTTAACGCCTAATAGTCTGAGGATATTTTTTGATATTTGCGCAATGATCCATACAAAAGGTTTGAATATTTTAATTAACAGTTCAATAATAATGGATACCGGTAGGGCGATCTTTTCTGGGTTTTTGGCAGCAAAAGTTTTAGGCGTTGTTTCTGCAAAGATCAAAATAACAAAGGTCAATGCAATCGATGCATAAACAATAGAACCTTCCCCCCAAAGCTTAATGGCGAGTACTGTGGCTATGGACGAGGCAAAAATATTAACAAAGTTATTGCCCAGTAAAATAGTGCCAATTAAGTGATCTAGGTTACTTAAAAGTTTTTCTGTGCGCTTGGCCTGTGTGTTGTTTTGACTGCTTAGAGTTTTTAGGCGATAGCGATTAATCGCCATCATTGAAGTCTCAGTTGATGAGAAAAAAGCAGAACCAAGTATCAATCCTAATAGAATTGTTCCTAGCCAAAAGGTTGAAAGATCTTCCAAAGATTTTTAGTTTTTTATTTTAATATTCGGCAGTTTAGCTCAAATGATTAAAAGCATCAAGTCCTGGATAGATTGCTTGGTCGCCTAATTGTTCTTCGATGCGTAGTAGGCGGTTGTATTTGGCTAAACGATCAGAGCGTGACAGGGAGCCTGTTTTAATCTGACCACAACCCGTTGCAACCGCTAAATCAGCAATGGTCGTGTCTTCAGTTTCGCCAGATCGGTGTGACATCACCGAAGTATAGCCTGCTTTTTTAGCCATTTTCATGGCTTGAAAAGTTTCAGTTAAAGTGCCGATTTGATTGACCTTAATTAGAATTGAATTAGCAATGTTGTTTTCAATGCCTTTGGTTAAAATACTGCTGTTAGTAACAAATAAATCATCACCAACCAATTGCACCTTGTCACCAACTTTTTTGGTTAATAAATCCCAACCATCCCAGTCATTTTCGTCCATACCATCTTCAATAGAGATAATTGGGTAGTTCTCAACCCAGTTTGCTAGGTAGTCAACAAATTCTTCAGAAGATAATGATCTATTTTCTGAAACAAGATTGTATTTTCCATCTGCATAAAACTCAGAGCTTGCTGCATCAATACCAATAAATATATCTTTACCAGCCTCATAGCCTGCATTTTTAATTGCTTCAAGGATTACTTTAATAGCATCTTCATTTGAAGCTAAATCAGGGGCGAAACCACCTTCGTCGCCGACGGCTGTGTTCATGCCTTTTGCTTCAAGAACTGCTTTTAAATGATGAAAAACTTCTGCACCATAACGCAGAGCTTCTTTAAAGCTCGGAGCGCCAGCAGGAATGATCATGAATTCTTGAATATCAACACTGTTGTTAGCATGCTCACCACCATTGATGATGTTCATCATGGGTACGGGTAATTTGTAATCATCACCTTGATCAAGCGAGGCATATAAAGGTTTGTTTTGTCTGTTAGCGTTAGCATGTGCGCAAGCTAAAGACACGGCTAAAATTGCGTTAGCACCAAGCTTTGATTTAGTCGGCGTACCATCAAGATCGATCATTGCTTGGTCGATTTTTTTAAGGTCTTCGATACCAAAGCCGCACAAGCACTCGTGAATTTCACCGTTGATGAATTCAACTGCTTTTAAAACGCCTTTACCCAGATAGCGTGATTTATCACCATCACGAAGTTCTAATGCTTCACGTTGGCCCGTCGAAGCACCAGACGGTACCATTGCACTGCCCATTGTTCCATTGTCCAGAACAACATCGGCCTCAATGGTTGGATTACCTCTAGAGTCAAGCACCTCTCTTGCTTTAATTTGTTGAATTTTCACCTTAATATCCTGTTTGTTTATTCGAAGAATGACTTCATTTTACCAAAGAAGGAGCTGGACTCGGGGTGATGTTTTTTACCGCATGAGCCGGAAAATTCCTTTAATAAATCTTTTTGTTTCTTGTTAAGATTAACCGGTGTTTCAATTTTGACCTGGCACAGTAAATCACCTGTACCACCTTGACGTATTGCTTTTATGCCTTTACCGCGTAGGCGAAATAATTTTCCAGTTTGAGTGCCTGCCGGTACTTTAATTTTAAGTTTGCTACTAAGTGTGGGCACTTCAATTGAGCCACCCAGTGTTGCCGTTGCAAAATCAATTGGAACTTCGCAATACAAGTCATTGCCTTCTCGCTGAAAAATGTTGTGTTTTTTAACGTGAACTTCTACATACAGATCGCCACTTGGCCCACCTCTAGCGCCTGCTTCACCTTCGCCACTTAGGCGTATTCTGTTGCCAGTATCAACACCAGCGGGAATTTTAACCGATAAAGTTTTTTGTTTTTTGACTACACCCTGGCCACCACAAGTGCCACAAGGTTTCTCAATTTTTTGACCGGTTCCAGAGCAAACGTGACAAGGGCGTTGAACTGCAAAGAACCCTTGTTGTACCTGTACCTGACCATGTCCTCCACAAGTAGTACAGGTTTTAACCGATGTACCTGGTTTTGCACCTGAGCCTGAACAAGTATCGCAAGTTTCATTTTTAGGAATGCGAATTTTAACCGTTGTGCCTTCTGCCGCTTCTTTAAGATTGATTTCTAAGTCATAGCGAAGATCAGAGCCACGATTGTCGGGTTGGGCATTGCCACCACCAAAGATATCTCCAAAGATATCTCCAAATCCTCCACCCCCACCTCCGCCAAATGGACTGCCGCCACCGAATCCACCAGCACTACCATCTACACCGGCATGGCCAAATTGATCATAAGCTTGACGTTTTTGTGAATCCGATAGTATGGCGTAGGCTTTTTGTATTTCTTTAAATTTTTTCTCAGCGGATGTTTTGTCATCTGCATTTCGATCTGGATGATGTTTCATTGCTAAACGCTTGTAAGCTTTTTTAATCTGCTTATCGTCCGCGCCTTTATCAACACCTAATACTTCGTAGTAATCTCTTTTTGACATGTTTAACCTTAATTAATAAAAAACCTTCTTCAGATGGGGTATCTGAAGAAGGTTAGTTGTTAAGTAGTAATTGCTTAGTTACTTATCGTCTTTAACTTCTTCAAAGTCTGCATCAACAACATCATCACCTGCATCAGCGGTTTGTGCATCGCCTTCAGTAGTGCCTGCTTTAGCTTGTGCTTTTTCAGCCAAAGGTTGTGCTTTTTCACTCAACGCTTGTACTTTGGTGTCAATGGCTTCTTTGTCCTCACCTTTGACGGCTTCTTCAAGTTCGCTAATCGCAGTTTCGATGGCTGTTTTTTCATCATCAGAAACTTCATCCTTTAACTCTTCCAAGGTTTGCTTGGTTGAGTGTACTAAAGAGTCAGCCATGTTGCGCGTGGTGACTAATTCTTGGAATTTTTTATCATCTTCTGCGTGCGCTTCAGCATCGTTAATCATTTTTTCAACTTCTTCATCGCTTAAACCGCTTGAAGCTTTAATGGTGATTGATTGCTCTTTGCCAGTATTTTTATCTTTGGCAGAAACATTCAAGATACCATCAGAGTCAATATCAAGTGTTACTTCAATTTGAGGCTGTCCTTTTGGAGCAGCACCAATGCCTTCTAAGTTGAATTGACCTAATGACTTATTGGCACTGGCAATTTCACGCTCACCTTGTAGTACATGAACCGTTACCGCAGATTGGTTATCAGCCGCTGTGGAAAAGGTTTGCGAAGCATTGGTAGGAATCGTTGTATTTTTTTCAATCAGTTTGGTCATTACTCCGCCCATGGTTTCAATACCTAGAGACAATGGAGTTACATCAAGTAATAATACGTCTTTAACGTCACCACCCAATACACCCGCTTGAATTGCAGCACCCATAGCAACTGCTTCATCAGGGTTTACGTCTTTCTTAGGTTCTTTGCCAAAGAAATCTTGTACCATTTTCGTTACCTTAGGCATACGCGTTTGACCACCTACTAAGATAACCTCGTCGATATCACTCGCTGAAAGATCTGCATCTTTAAGTGCAATTTTACAAGGCTCAATGGTGCGCTTTAAAAGATCATTAACCAACGACTCTAATTTTGCACGTGTGATTTTAATGTTTAGGTGTTTAGGGCCAGAAGCATCAGCCGTTACATACGGTAGGTTAACTTCGGTCTGCTCTGAAGAAGACAGTTCAATTTTAGCTTTTTCAGCCGCTTCTTTTAAGCGTTGTAAGGCCAGTGGGTCGTTAGTTAAATCCACACCTTGGTCTTTTTTGAATTCATCCACTAAATAACTGATGATGCGTTGGTCAAAATCCTCACCACCTAAGAAAGTGTCACCATTGGTTGAGAGTACTTCAAAGTGTTTTTCACCATCAATGTCTTCCATTTCGATGATGGATACGTCAAACGTACCACCGCCTAAGTCATACACGGCAACCGTCTTATCGCCTTTAACTTTATCGACACCATAAGCTAGCGCTGCTGCTGTTGGCTCGTTAATAATACGCTTAACCTCTAAACCAGCAATTTTGCCAGCATCTTTAGTGGCTTGACGTTGTGAGTCATTAAAGTAAGCAGGAACAGTGATGACTGCTTCGGTTACTTTTTCACCTAAATAATCTTCAGCCGTTTTCTTCATTTTTCCAATGACTTTAGCTGATATTTCTGGTGCGGCCATTTTCTTGCCGTTTACTTCAACCCAAGCATCGCCATTGTCTGCTTTGACAATTTTGTACGGCACTAAGTTAATGTCTTTTTGTACTGCCTTTTCATCAAAACGACGGCCAATCAGACGCTTGATGGCGTATAAAGTATTTTCAGGATTAGTAACCGCTTGGCGTTTTGCCGGTTGTCCTACTAAGATTTCTTCACTGTCTTTTGGATAAGCAATGACGGATGGGGTAGTACGATCACCCTCAGAATTTTCAATAATTTTAACACTACCACCGTCCATAATGGCTACGCATGAATTGGTTGTTCCTAAGTCGATACCGATAATTTTTCCCATTTTTTTTAACTCCTTGTATTAGATATACCTCCTATATAGGGATGGTCATTTTTTTTTCAAGGATTATTAACGAAAAAACTCTTTAGAGTGAGTCTTTTAGCAGTTTTTCGACTGATTTCGGCACAAAGGCACTGATATCACCACCAAGAGACAGAATCTCACGTACCAGTGAGGATGAAATATTGGCGTACTGTTCGGCAGGGGTCATGAACAGAGTTTCAATATTAGGATTAAGGTGTTTGTTCATGCCCGATAGCTGAAATTCGTACTCAAAATCACTAACAGCACGTAGTCCGCGTAGAATTACCTGGGCATTTTGTGCACTCGCAAAATCCACTAATAGAGTATTAAAACTAAGTATTTCAATGTTATCGATTTCCTTGAGCGCGGTTTTTGCAGCAACCAATCTTTGGTCGATATTCAAAAATGAAGGTTTCTTGCTGTTTTGGGTAATACCAATAATAACCTTATCGAACAGTTTACTTGCACGGCGAATCAAATCAATGTGGCCATTGGTGATTGGATCAAACGAGCCGGGATAAATTGCAATTTTTTTCATAATATTTCAATTAAACAATAATGCACTTGTCCTGAGTGTTTTTGTTTGCTGATTTTGATTTTTTGTGAAAAAAATTCAGCCACTTCACTTTCAAGCATTTCAACTTCAGATTCTATATAGATTTTGCTGTTTGGGGCGACAAAATTACCTTTTGAAAGTGCTTTTAGGGCTTTTGGTAGGATATTTTGATGAAAGGGCGGGTCTAGAAAGATAAAATCGAAGGTTTGGTCACTTTTTTGGTCTAAAAATTTCAACGCATCTTGGTTGAAAAGGTGAATTTTGTCTGATTTTAATAATTTCCGATTTTTTTCCAGACTTTGAAAAGCTTTTAAATCTTTTTCAACGCTAACGACTTGTTTAGCGCCACGAGATAGAGCCTCAAAACTGAGTGCACCACTGCCAGAAAATAAATCCAGATAAGTTTTGTTGTGGGTTTCGAATTGAATCCAGTTGAATAAGGTCTCTCTGACTTTTCCCGGTGTGGGTCTTAAGCCTTGGGCATCGGGGAAGCTAAATTTTCTGCCCCGGTGTTCCCCTGCTATGATTTGAAAAGTGTTGGTGTTGCTCAAATCCTATTTTTTATAGGCATCAAACGATTCTTGCAATTCTTTCTTGGCTTCTTCAGCATCTCCCCAGCCATCGATTTCAACCCATTTACCTTCATCAAGATCTTTGTAGTAGGTAAAGAAATGTTCGATCTGATCTTTAAGTGTAGCGCCAACATCATCAATGCATTTAATGTCATGATAAGATTTGCACAGTTTATCGGTTGGTACGGCTAAGATTTTTGAATCCTTGCCTGCTTCGTCCGTCATGCGTAAGACGCCAATTGGGCGCACGGTGATCACTGAGTCGTGGATTAGCGGGTAAGGTGTAATTACTAATACATCAGCTGGATCACCATCATCTGCTAGAGTTTCCGGTACAAAGCCATAGTTGCACGGATAGAACATCGGTGTGGAGATAAAACGATCCACAAACATGGCGCCAGTTTCTTTATCAATCTCGTATTTGACTGGTGATGACATTGCCGGTATTTCAATAATAACGTTGACTTCTTCAGGGATGTTGCCTGCTGAAACAGGCTTTAAACTATTTTGCATTTTCTAATTCCTCTTTTAAAATTTGATAACGCCAACCGCTTAAAAAAATAACCGAGCGATTACCGCGAATAAAACTCAATAACGACTTGCCATTGGCAATGATCTTATCATCTAGATTATACTGATTTGCTATTTTTTGTATCAGTTTTTGTAATTCATTTTTTTTGGATTTTTCAGTTTTTGTTACTATTTTGTTTTTTTCAACATTTATGCTCATCGAGTTAATGTGTGGGTGATGACCAAGAAATTCATTGAACAGGCTGTTTGTTTTCCCTGAAAGCTTATCTTTTCCCAATGCGTAACTGATTAACTTATCATCCGATAAGATCCATTTTCTGGGTTTATTTTTTTTCTTTGCCTGGTACTCTCTCCATGCCGATAACTGTGCAGCTTTGAGCTGAGGTTTTTTAGCCAGACGTGAAAAACCCTTTACCCTTTGCCAAGCTTCCTTAATGTCTGGGTTGTAAAGGTTAATGTCAAGCAATGATTTGCCTTCTTCCTCAATCCAAGTGGATTTTTCTTCCACTTCCAGTTGGGCTTTTAGTTGGTGGTAGTTTTTAAGTAAATAGCGCACATCATCAAGTGCATATTCAATGGCCTCATCGGGCAGAGGGCGAATGGTCCAGTCCAGTCTTGTGTAAGCTTTTTCCAAGTGTACGTTTTGCAATGATTCAGTCAACGCTTGGTAAGAAATCTGGGCAGGGTAATTGACCAAACTGGCGGCAATTTGAGTGTCGAATAATTGTTTTGGTAGTTGTTTGGATAAGTAATGCAACGCCTCAATATCTTGTCGAGCAGAGTGCACGATCCACAAACAATCGTCTTGATAAAGTTTGTCGAACAAAGGGCTTAAGTCATCCAAGGTCAATACATCAATGCAGTCCGTATTTTTTTTAGTGGCTATTTGCACTAAGCACAGCACTGGGTAATAGGTATTAACGCGTTTGAATTCCGTGTCAATCGCCAGTTCAGTTTCATCTTTGATTGAATGTAGAAAATCGCGCAGTTGTGTTGGTGTTTGTATCATTGTTGTATTTTAGCAACAATTAATGATAACGGTATATTTTTTATGAGATAATCGGTCTAAAATAATAATAACACTAATGATTAGCGAATGATTTTCAATCGAGTTTTCAAACTAAAAAACAATCTACCTGCTTGGTTTTGGCTAGGCGTGTTTTTGATTTCGATTTCGGGTACGTTTTATCTAGGTCTTAATCCTAAGTTTATTACGCAGTACTGGCAAGCCTTAGTTGCTTACAACGTAACTTTAAGCTTGCTTGCAGTGTTTTATATTTCAAGTAACGTTAGGCACCTAAAGCAGGACCTTAAAGCCAATGTTATTGGTTCAAGGTTTACTTGGTCTTTTATTAAAATTGTACCAATCTTGGTGATTGTACCTGTCTTGTCTTTTTATCTGTTTTCTTTTCAGTCCATTCAAGAAAATGTTAGGAGTTCAGAAAAAACATTTGAAGAGTTTAATGCTGGCTTTATTCAGCAAGTCGATGGTTTGTATCAGGGCATTCAAGAAGTAAGGGATGATCGTTACACCGGTCACTCTAAAGGTTTATTGGACATTATTATTTCTTATGGTAATTTTCAAAAAGATTCGAAAAATTACAAAAAAGATATGAAAGTCTTTCTTGATGGCCTGATTGATGGAGGTTGGGCGTGTCAAATAAGCTTGTTTGATTCAAAGGAAGAATTGGTTGCTAAAACTGCAGACATTGAAAGCTGTGGCTCAATTGAAGATCAGTCGTTGCCAAAAGACCAGACTTATACAATTAACGAGGATGAGACAACGAATGTTATTCAAGTTAAGATGTCATCAAGATACATTGCCAGAGCTCCAATAAAAGAATTTTTTGTGATTGATGTTATGTACACAACGGATCCGGGTTTATTGAGTTTTTTACGTCAAGTAAGAGCATTCAGCAATAGAACAAAAACAATTACATTTTCTGCTAATACAGCCGTTACTCAAAAACGTTTTTTGATTGATTTTTCATCCACCGTATTGCTGGCAATTTTGAGCGTATTGATGATTGTTTTTCGAATGATGAATCATTTAATGAAGCCTTTGCATAATTTGTCGTTAGCCACAAGGGAGATCTCAAGGGGTAATTACGACGTAACGGTCGATATTCATGAAGAAAACAAAGACATGCAAGAACTGATTAAGCACTTTAATCAAATGTCCAGACAAATTAAAACTTCTCGCGAGGGTTTGGATACACACAACTTGTACTTAGAAACCATTTTGAAGTATTCTTATGGTGTGATTGGTCTTGATCAAAAAAGAAGAATTCAGTTGATTAATCCGGTGATTGGTAAGATGCTGAACATTAATAATGAAAAGAAATTCATTGGCAAACTTTGCGGTACTATCTCTGCTAAATACAATTATCTTAAGCCTTTGTTTGAATTGACGGCGGATAAGTTTAAACAAAACTTAGGTGAATGGGAAGAACAAATTGAACTCTCGTTACCCAATAAACACATTCTTCTAACTTGCCAAGGAACGGCATTAGATACCCAGGATAAAACATTGGGCTATGTGATTATCATTAAAGACATCTCTCAACTTCACAGGGCGCAGAAAAAAGCGGCTTGGGGTGAAGTGGCGATTCGAATGGCACATGAAATTAAAAACCCACTTACTCCAATTTTGTTGTCTGCTCAGCGACTTCGAAATAAGTTTTTAGATGCGCTCAAGGGTAAGGATTTGGAAATTATTGATAAAACCACCCATACCATTATTGAACAAGTTAAGTCGATGGATACAATGGTTAGCGCGTTTGCGGAGTACGCCAACACGCCTCAGATTGAAAGAAGACCTTGTGACTTAAATACGATAATCTATCAATCGGCTGAACTTTACAATGCACAAAGCAACGTCAGTATTGAGTTTGATTTATCAGGTGATATCCCAGAGTTATTGTTGGATGCAAATAGCATTTCCAGAGTGTTGATTAATTTGGTTAAAAATTCAACTGAATCCGCTGAAGATGAGCATAACTTAGTGGTTAAGATTGTTTCTCAATATTTAGAATCTGAGGGTATAGTGCGTTTAAGTATTCAGGATGATGGTCATGGTTTTGATGGAGATGTGATTGACCGAGTGTTTGAGCCTTACGTAACCACTAAAGTTAAAGGTAGCGGTTTAGGCATGGCCATTGTACAAAATATTATCGAGCAACACGATGGGCGAATTTTTGCAGGTAACGTTGAACCGCACGGTGCAATTGTTACTATAGAATTTGATTACAAGGCATAACAGGAGAAAGAAATGAGTGACCCAGACCCAGTAGTAATTGGAAATATCTTAATCATTGATGATGAGGCGATTAACGCTGAAACCATGATGGACACCTTAGAGGATGTTAACTATAAAGTAGCGCTGGCTGCTAATGCCGAAGAGGCTAAAGCCATTGTTAAAGAACAAACGTTTGATTTAGTAATGATGGACGTTTGGATGCCTGGTCAAGACGGCATGTCTTTATTGCAAGAGTGGATGGACGATGATTTTTCCATGCCAGTAGTGATGATGTCTGGCCATGCTGAACATCAAGACGTGGTCAAGGCGATTAAGCTAGGAGCGGTTGATTTTTTAACCAAACCATTGCATGATATCTTGCCTCTTGTGCGTAAAATATTGAGCGAACAACAAACCGGAAAAGTGTTAGAAAAAACCATTAGTGGCATTGATTTTGACATTCCATTAAAAGCTGCCAGAAATATTTTTGAGCGACAATATTTCAATCACCATTTAGACAGTAATAATCATAACATCGCTAAAGTGGCTGAGCTTGCTGGTCTGGAGAGGACAACACTGTATCGTAAATTAAAAGATTTAGGAATCGACAAAAAATGAAGATTTTAATTCTGGGCGCAGGTCAAGTTGGTTCTACGCTGGCCAAGTACCTTGGATCCGATGATGAAAACGACATCACCATCATTGATAAAGATGAGACTAATCTTTTATCATTACAACGACATCTAGACGTTAAAACCGTTTTAGGGCATGCTTCTTATCCTAATATTTTAGAAGAGGCAGACATTAAAAACATGGACATGGTGATTGCCGTCACTCGTTCTGACGAGGGCAACATGCTCGCTTGTCAAATGGCACACACTTTGTATAAGGTGGAGAAAAAAGTTGCACGTATTCGCACCGCTGAGTATTTGCATCGAAAAGAACTGTTTTCAGACAGTGCCATCCCTATTGATTTTGTTATTACTCCTGAGAGCTTGGTAACCAATTACATCAAAAGAGTGGTTGAAGAGCCAGGAGCAGAACAAGTATTTGAGTTTGAAAATGGTTTGGTGCAGTTAGTGGAAACCAGAGCTTATGCAGGCACACCAATCGTTGGTCATCCAATCAAGGATTTACACTTGCATTTGCCAAAAACACGCATGCGCATTGTTAGTTTATATCGTAATGGTAGGGCAATTCCAGCTTATGGAGATACCGTAATCAAAGATGGTGATCGCGTTTATTTTGTTACTAAAAAAGAAAGTGTGTCTAAAGTTTTGAAAGAGTTTAGGCGTTTAGATAAAGCTTATAAAAACATCATCATTGCTGGCGGTGGGCACATTGGTCTTGATTTAGCAAAATTTTTAGAAAATAAACACAAAGTCCGTATTATTGAATTAAACAAGGCCAGGGTTAGTGAAATTGCCGATCAATTGGACAACACCTTGGTCTTGCATGGTAATGCTTCGGATGAGGAGTTGTTGCTCGAAGAGGGCATTGAAAGTACCGATTTATTTTTAGCACTCACTGATTCTGATGAAATTAATGTGATCGTTTCAATTCTGGCTAAACGTTTAGGTGCACACAAAACCATTGCTTTGGTTAAGCGTAATGTTTATGAAGATTTGGCTGAGCAAAGTGAAGACGTGGACATGGTGGTGTCACCTGACCAAATCACGGCCAGTGGAATTTTGGCACACATTCGTAAAGGCGATACCATGATGGTGCATTCATTGCGTCAAGGCAAGGCTGAAGCCATTGAACTGATCGTGCACGGCGATCAAGATCATTCAGATGTTGTGGGTAAAACAATTGAAGAAATCAAGCTTCCCGATGGCGTAGTAGTGGGCTCGATAGTGCGCAACAAGGAAGTAATCATGGGTTCAAGGACACTGGTAATTGAAGAGGGTGATCACGTGTTATTAGTGCTTACCGATGTGAGTAAGATCCATGTGGTCGAGACTTTGTTTGCAGAGAATGAATAACTTTAATCAAACTCATGCAATTTAGTATCGTATTCAAAACCATTGGCTTATTGTTGATGGTTTTTAGTCTTACCCATCTTCCGCCGGTTATTGTTGATTTAATTTATGCTGAGAATCAATATTCATCCTTTTTGTCGGCATTCGCACTAACGTTACTCAGTGGGCTTGTGCTATGGCTACCTTTTAGAAAATCAAAAAAAGATTTCAGGATTCGTGAAGGGGTTTTAGTGGTGGTTAGCTTTTGGTTTGTTTTGTCTTTATTTGCGACCATTCCATTCTTACTTTCAGAATCACTCAGAATGTCATTTAGTGATGCCTTTTTTGAATCCATGTCAGGTCTTACCACTACAGGTTCTACCGTACTTTCTGGATTGGACGATTTACCCAAAGCGATCTTGTATTACCGACAGCAACTGCAATGGTTAGGCGGTATGGGTATCATTGTATTAGCAGTGGCTATTTTGCCAATGCTAGGTGTGGGCGGTATGGAGCTTTATCACGCAGAATCCAGCGGTATTTCTAAAGAAAGACTCACACCAAAACTCACACAGACTGCTAAAGCCCTGTGGAAAATTTACATTAGCTTCACCATTATCTGCGCCATTGGTTACTATCTGGCTGGCATGAATGTGTTTGATGCCATTGGGCACAGTTACTCTACCGTTGCCATTGGCGGTTTTTCCACGCACGATGCTTCGATTGGTTTTTTTAATTCAAGTGCAGTTGAATCCGTTGCTATTGTATTTATGCTCTTAGCCGGTATTAATTTTTCTTTGCACTTCTTTGTTTGGCAAAAGAAAAACGCCTTTACTTACATGCAAGATTCAGAATTTAAAACTTATCTGTTCATTCTATCTGTCACCACAGCATTGGTTTCTTTTTATCTATTTAACACCGAATACTATTACACGGCAGGCGAATCATTCAGACACGCCATTTTTCAAACGGTATCCATCGCAACTACCACGGGTTTTGCTTCTCAAAATTATTCTCAGTGGCCTTTTGTTTTGCCAGTACTGTTAATTTTTGTTAGTTTTATTGGTGCTTGTGCAGGTTCTACGGGTGGCGGTATTAAGGTAGTTAGGGTGTTACTTATGTTTAAATTAGCCATGAAAGAGATTAAAAAACTCATTCATCCCAGTGCACAAATTAACATCAAGCTCAATCAAAGAAGTGTTTCTGAGCAAGTATTGGTATCAGTCTGGGGTTTCTTTTCATTGTACGTAATTGCTTTTATTTTTATTTTAATCGCACTGATGTTTACAGGTCTTGATCAAGTCAGTGCTTTTTCAGCAACGGCAGCCAGCATGAATAATTTAGGCCCAGGTTTGGGTGAAGTAGCCGCTAATTATGGCGGTGTTAGTGATACGGCAAAGTGGATTTTAAGCTTTTCAATGTTGCTTGGACGCTTGGAAATCTTAACGCTAATGGCGTTATTGCATAAAGCTTTTTGGCGTTTTTAAGTTTATCGACATAAGCAATGCCTATGTCGATTTGGTTAAAAACACACTGTTTTCATTATTTCTGAAATTTTTAGTGATATTTGTTAAAATGGAATTATAAATTTTGGAGAAACACCATGTTAACTGTAAAAATAAATGACAAAGAAATAGAAAAAGCACTGTTGTCACAGTTTAAGACTCAGAGCAATATTAGTGATTATTTTTGCAAATTAGTTGAGCAAGATTCAGAAGACAAGCTGTTTAGTGATATTTTGCTAGCAAGTGATCAACAAGATTGTGTCAGTAAAAAAGAGGTGTTTAACGCATTAAACGCCTAGTATGAAAGTTAGCTTTGAGCGTGCTTTTCTAAAAGATATTACTAGATTAAATGATGCTAAAGTTGTTAAACAGCTTAAGATAATTTTGGATTCATTCGAATCTAATAACAACCTCAGTCAATTCAAAAATATTAAAAAACTCAAAGGGCATAACGCTTATTTCCGTATTAGAATAGGTAATTATCGATTGGGTTTTAGTCATGAAAATGAAAAAATTCATGTGATTCGTTTTTTACATAGAAAAGATATCTATAAATCTTTTCCGTAAACGTAAAAACACACTATTCTTAAAATTTCCTAAATTTTTTGTATTGCTTTGGCCAAAGCCTTGTTTCTAGGGAAAGACCGCCTAAACAGGCTGTTTTTGGCCTTTAAATGGCTATTTTTAGATAAGAATAATTAGGAATTTAATGTTTTGATTGGTCGTTTTGATTATTTCTGATATTTTTTGGTTAAATCCTTTCTCATAAATCAAAGATTTATTCGTTTAGGCTCTGATACTTTTTCTAGTGAGTAGAAAAAGTATCCAAAAAGAGCTCACCCTAAAAACAACCTCAATCTTTCTAATCTCGTTCATTGGTTTTTCTAAACTCGCTACGCTCAAACACCGAAAAACCAGTTATTCACTTCGATAAGAATGTTTGGATTTATTTTTAAAAAGGGAATTAGTCAAAAACTAAATCTGGTCAACTGTTTTATTTTTCAATAAGTTGCAGTAATTCACTGGTTTTAATATTAAATGCTTGTGCAATTTTATTAAGAGTTGGAAGTGTTGGTTGTTGTTTTCCAGTCTCAAGTAGTGAGATTGAACGCATAGACAGACCTACTTTTTCTGCAAATTTTTCTTGTGATAAGCCTGTTGCTAATCGCTTTTGTTTGAGTACATGAGGAAAACTTGTTTCCATATTTACAGAAAAATTATCAAAATTTAATTTTGACGTTTTTCGTAATTTTTACTATGAAGTAAACTTCATATTATTAATACACTCTGATATAATGTGGTCTTTTAGAATAATAATGGAAGGACTTTATGAAAAATACAGCAGGCGTACTTTTAGTTTATTTATTTTCATTAACTTTATCTGGTATAGCCATATCGGAAGGATTTAATGACAACTATGTGCAATTAGGTTACACAACGAATGATTATAAACACGATGATAATACAAGAATCCTGTCTGGTTCTAAAGAGCTCAATAATGGTTTGCTTGTATTAGGTAGTTATTCTTATATGACGGCTGACTGGAATGACCCTGGAGAGTATGAAGAAAAAACTGTAAAAACAATTTCTATTGGAATTGGCAAGGCTATAAATATAAATCCTAAGACTGACTTTACTTCTTCACTAATGTATTCTGATTATGATTCAAAGCAAATATGTACAAACACAGATGGTAGTGACTGTACTTCAAGCTATAGTGATGGCGGAATCTTGAAAAGTGATTATTACACCGTTAATTTCGGAATTAGGCATCTTGTTTTTACTGATTTGCAAGTTAATGCTGAGTATTCTTTGGATAGAAAAGGCGGTCTTGATCCAAAAACAAATACAATTTCAATTGGTGCAATGAAAGATGTTGCCAAAGATATTGCTATTGGTTTAAGAGCTTCTTCATATTCAAAACCAGATTCAGATGAAGCTGAAATATATATACGCAGAAGCTTTTAGTTATTTCCCTTTACAAAATTCACCAATAAACACTTATTGAAATGAGTGACTGTATTTTCGGTGTCTGAACGTAGTGAGTTTAGAAAATACAACGAATGAAATTTAGTGTAAATTGGTGATTTTGTAGGGGTGTTATCTTTTGGATACTTTTCTAAACAAGTAGAAAAGTATCAAGTCCTAAAGAAAAAATTTGTAGAATTTTTGAAGAGGATTTTAAAATCTTTTAAAGTTACTCAACCACGATATTGTATCCTGGTAAAGCACTAAGTAATTGTTTGCCATAGAACTTAGTCGTGAGTCGATTGTCAAAAATAGTAATTTTTCCCGTATCAGTTTCAGTACGAATTAGTCGGCCACAAGCTTGTATGAGTCGTAGAGACGCATCAGGTAGTGAGATTTCCATGAATGGATTACGATTTTGAGATTGTAAGTAATCTTGTGTGGTTTTTTCAATCGGTGAATTTGGTACGCTAAAACGTAGCTTGACAATAATCACATGAGTGAGATTATCACCTTTTAGGTCAACGCCTTCGGCAAAACTATCAAGTCCAAAAATGACACTACCTTGGTTTTGTTTGCGAAGATCTTGGTGTTTTTTGAGGATGAGTTTTTTAGAGAATTCTCCTTGTATAAATAGATCGCAATCTAATTTTTTTTCAACTAAATCAGCCACCATTTGCATCTGCTTGTTAGAAGCAAACAACACTAAAGACCCCTCGTTGGGGTCAATGCGTTTTAACAGTTGTGAGGCGACCTCTTGAGTGTGTTCGTATATTTGAGTTGGGTTATTTTTAAATTTGGCAACGATAAAGTCCACACCATTAAGGTTAAAAGGTGAGGGCAATCGCAAGTATTGATTTTTATCTTTTGTTAAGCCTAATTGTTGGTTAAGTCGGGCAAAACTTCCAAGTGATGAGAGTGTGGCTGAGGTTAGTACGGCGCCTGCTACTTTTGACCAGATTAAATTGTTCAAATTGTTTGACACGTCAATCTGCGCACTGTTGAGAATGTAGTTGGTTTTTTTGTTAGCTAAAATGGTTTTTTCAATCCAGCGTGAGTGAGGTGCTTGTCCGACTTCATCGGCTTGTAGTAGGGACGATAACAGTAACAGGATAGAAGACAAATGTTGCTCGCATTCTCCTAAAACATTATTAAGTGGGTCAGCAATGGTTTTGTCTACCATTTTTATTTTTAGATAATCGATCCAGGATTCTTTTAGAGTTTCAAATTGAGTGTGAGTGGAGCTAATGGATGTGAGTAGGTTTTGGCAGATTGATTGGATAGGTGTATCCACTTGTCCTTGTTCAAAAAGATGAACGTCTTCATCAAAGTCCAGTTCTTTTAACAATTGCACTAAATCATCCAAATAACCATCAATTTGTTTAATGTTGTTTTCGCTTGGATCTTGCTGGGTGATTTTGCACACTTGCTCACTGACACCTTGAGTTTGTCGTATGCTGGTTTTAATGAATTCGATGCTGGTGCTGAGCGAGAAATGTGACAGCGCTTTATGGCTCAAGTGATGCGCTTCATCAAAGATAAAAATAGATTCTTCCACATCGGGAAGTACGGTATTGCCCGTACTAAGGTCGGCTAAAATAAGATCGTGGTTGGCAATAATCACATCGGCTTTAGTGATTTTTTTTCTGGCTTTGAAAAAAGCACAGTCGTTATAAAGTTCACAACTTTTTGCCGTACAAGTAAAACGGTTGCAAGCCACTTTTGGCCATAATGAATGATCTGGTGTTTGTTCTAGGTCGTCAATTTCACCGTTCCATTTTTTATTGGAATAATCTTGCAACATATCACTAAGTTGGTCGAGCTGGTATTTTCCGGGTGGAGAGTCCCACAATAAGTCGTTATCAAACAGCTTATTATCACTGGCATTGTCTTCGACTAAATTAACCAAATTGCGAATACAAACATAGCGTGATCGACCTTTGACCAATGCGTATTCAAAATCAACAGAGCAGTATTTTTGCGTCTCTGGAATGTCTTTATTCAGTAGTTGTTCTTGCAAGGCAACGTTGGCACTGGAGATGATTAATTTCTTTTTATTGGCTTTAGCAATGGGGATGGTACTTAAAAGATAAGCCATGGTTTTCCCGGTTCCAGTGGGCGCTTCAACGCATAAAATAGGGTTGGTGTCTGGATATTCTCCGGCTAAGGTTTTGGATATTTCAGCAATCATTTTGTTTTGTGCATGGCGAACAACAAAGCCAGGCATGGTGTTTTTAGCGGCCTCAAAAGACTGACGGATTTGTGCTTTAAGCGTGTCGCTTAGCACTAGGACTTACGTTGTAAGGATAAATCACACAATAAGACGAGTGCGTTTTTATAGTCAGATTCTTCTAGGATTGCTAGTGATTTTTTAGCCAGATCGGCCGATTCTTGGGCTTTATTATGCGTGTATTCAAAGGCGTTCACACTGTCTAAAATTTTAATAATTTTATCAATTTTGCTGTTATCAGCGTTGTTGATAGCATTTTTTAATAGTTCGTGTTCTTGTCCGAGAGTTCTGGAAAGAGCACAAATCATGGGCAGGGTAGTTTTTCCTTCAGCGAGGTCATCACCGACTTCTTTACCCATGGTTTGGGCATCTGATTCATAGTCGAGTGCATCATCGATAATTTGAAAAGCGTTGCCTAAATGCAAACCGTAATTTCTTAAAGCCAATTCTTGCTTTTCATCAGCATTGGATAAAATACCGCCAATTTGTGTTGATGCTTGGAATAGGCAAGCGGTTTTACGTTCAATCACATTAAAGTATTCTGCTTCTGATAGTTCAGAATTTTGACAGTTGAGCAATTGCAGTACCTCACCTTCAGCAATGCTGTTGGTGGTTTTAGATAGTATTTTCATAATGCGCATCGAATCAGGTTCTACCATCATCTCGAAGGCACGTGAATACAGGAAATCACCCACCAGAACGCTGGCAGCATTACCCCAGACTTCATTCGCTGTGTCTTTGCCACGACGTGTGGCTGATTCATCAACAATATCATCATGCAGTAAGGTGGCTGTATGGATAAGCTCTATAACCACGGCCATTAGGTGATGATGATTGCCCTGGTAGCCCGTTGCTTTAGCACAAAGTAGTAAAAGTAGTGGGCGTAAGCGTTTACCACCTGCATTAATGATGTAGCTACTCATTTGATTAATGAGAGCTACATTGGAGCTCAGGCGTTTAATTAGTACTTTATCAGTCTTTTTTAAGTCTGATTTGAGTAATTTTTGAATGTCAGCAAAATTATTCATAGAAAGTTATTTTAGCGTATTTGCCAGTAGATATACTTCTTTAGAGCGCGCCCTTGAGGCTTTAGGTTTGCGAATGGTGACCTTGACAAATGAGTCTCTGCAGGATTTAACAAAACCATCAAAACCATCACCTTGAAAGATTTTAATAAAGAAAGAGCCTTTAGGCGTGAGTGTTTTAATTGCCATGTCGAGGGCTAATTCGCACAAATACATGGATTTTGGAATATCGACTGAGAGCTGGCCACTCATGTTCGGCGCCATGTCTGAGAGTACTGCATCCATTTTATTACCTTGGGTTAGGTTTAATAATTCTTCGTAAACAGAGTCTTGTGTAAAGTCACCTTGTAAAAAATCCACCCCAGTAATGGGTTCGATCTCAAGTATGTCACTGGCGATTACTTGGCCAGTTTTCCCTACCAGTTTGATGGCAATTTGACTCCATCCGCCTGGTGCTGCGCCCAGATCAAGTACGCGAGAACCACGGGTGATAAACTTATCTTTTTCAATAATTTCAGTGAGTTTGTAGACCGCACGCGAGCGATAACCCTCTTTTTGAGAGCGTTTTACATATTCATCGTTAAGATGCTCACTCATCCAACGACCAGAACTGCCTTTTTTACCCATGAATAGTTATATCAATAATTTCTAATATTGATGGTCATTTTACGGGATAATAGTGTCTTTTTTATACTTACCCATCAAGCATGAACACTAAACTCAGAAACGTTGCTATTATTGCACACGTTGACCATGGAAAAACCACACTAGTTGATAAACTGCTTGAGCAATCTCAAACCTTTGATGATCGTTTTGAGTCGTCCGAGCGCATGATGGATTCAAACGATTTGGAAAAAGAGCGTGGCATCACCATTAGCTCAAAAAATACAGCCATTAAGTGGAACGATTATCGTATTAACATCGTTGATACTCCAGGGCACGCTGATTTTGGTGGTGAGGTAGAGCGTGTATTGTCAATGGTGGACTCAGTGTTGTTGTTGGTAGATGCACAAGAAGGTCCTATGCCACAAACGCGTTTTGTGACCAAAAAAGCTTTTGATCAAGGTCTTAATCCAATCGTGGTGATTAATAAAATTGATAAAGATGCTGCGCGCCCTAATTGGGTGATTGATCAAGTGTTTGACTTGTTTGATCAGCTTGGTGCAACTGATGAGCAATTGGATTTCCCAATTATTTACGCATCCAGTATTAACGGTTATGCTTCACTTGAAGATAATGTACGCGAAGGCGACATGACACCAATGTTCGAGACCATTGTCAAACACGTGAAAGCTCCTGATGTGGATGTTAATGCACCACTGCAAATGCAAATTACAGCGCTTGATTATTCATCATTTGTCGGTGCAATTGGTATTGGTAGAATTACACGTGGCACAATCAAGAAAAATATGCAAGTTGTAGTGGCTGATGCACAAGGTAAAACACGTAAGGCTAAAGTTGCCAACTTACAAAGTTTTCTTGGTTTGGATAAAATTGATACTAACAGTGCTGAAGCAGGGGATATTGCTGCCATCATTGGCATTGAAGGTATTTCAATTTCAGATACCATTTGTGATCCAGAAACCATTGAGGCATTACCACCACTTAGTGTGGACGAGCCAACGGTATCGATGGCATTTCGTGTGAATGATTCACCGTTTGCGGGCCAAGATGGTAAATACATTACTTCGAGAAATATTCGAGATCGCCTTGATAAAGAGTTGATTTACAACGTAGCTTTACGTGTTGAAAATACGGAAGATCCGTCTGAATTTATTGTTTCAGGTCGTGGTGAATTGCACTTATCGATTCTGATTGAAACCATGCGCAGAGAAGGCTTTGAGCTGGCAGTGGGTAGACCACAAGTGATTTTAAAAGAAATTGATGGTGTGATTTGTGAGCCATTTGAAGATTTGAGTGTGGACGTTGAAACTCAACATCAGGGCACGGTGATGGAGAAACTTGGTGAGCGTAAAGCTGAACTTACCAACATGATGCCTGATGGTAATGGCCGAGTAAAATTAGACTTCGACATTCCTGCTCGTGGTTTAATTGGCTTTAGAACAGAGTTCTTAACCGCCACCACAGGAACCGGCCTAATGAACTCAACCTTTGATGGTTATAAACCACAAAAGCCTGGCAACATTGGACAACGTTCTAACGGTTCTTTGATTTCAATGAACCAAGGTAAAGCCGTGGCTTATGCAATCTTTAATTTGCAAAAGAGCGGAAAGTTTTTTGTTGAGCACAATACCGATATTTATGAAGGTATGGTGGTTGGCATTCATACTCGTGATAAAGACTTGGTGATTAACGTAATGAAAGGCAAGCAACTGACGAATGTACGTGCTTCGGGTACGGATGAAGCGGTGGTGCTGACGCCGGCAATCAGGCTAGATCTTGAACAAGCTTTAGAGTTTATCGATGATGATGAGTTGGTGGAAGTAACGCCTCATAACATTCGCATTCGTAAACGTGTACTTGGTGAAACTGCACGTAAAAGAGTGCGCAATAAAAAAGCTGACTAGAAAACAAAACGTGCTACTGTTGGTATACTAATCCGTTATGGATAGTATTCTTAATTTTTTTGTTCGACAAAAAAAATTAGCACTGGTTTTTACCGTGAGTGTGATTGCACTCGGACTGCTTACCCTTAACAACATTCAAAGAGATCAATTTCCATTGGTTGATTTTGAGATGATGACCATCTCAACATCTTATCCTGGCGCCTCACCTGAGGACGTTGAACAAAATATTACCAACCTTATTGAAGATGAGCTTAATAATATTTCAGGTATTGATAATTTCACTTCAGTTTCTCGAGAAGGGCGTTCCAGTATTGCCGTTACCCTTTCTCAAGACGTGAGTGATGTAGACACTCTAAAGCAAGACATTAGAAATGCGGTAAATCGAATTAAATCTTTACCTGAAGAAGTGGTTGATCTACCTAGCGTTCGTGATCAAAAAACTTCCAGAAAAAGTATTATTAAGATCAGTATTGGTGCCCAAGATTTATCTTATGCCGAGTTAAGAAAAATTACCGACAACATTGCTGATTCTCTTGAGCTGCTTGAGGGTGTGTCTGAAGTGGTTAAAGATGGCTACTTGGATCGAGAAATACAAATTAGGATCAAGCCTGACAAGTTGTATCAGCATAAACTCTCTCTACCGCAGATTATTGATGCCATTGCTAAGCGTAATAAGCGCTATACCGTTGGACAAAATCATAGTGATACTGATGAGAAAATCATTGTCGTATTGGCCAAATTTAATCAGGCTGAATCAGTGGGGGATGTTATTATTAAATCCACTTTTGAAGGGCCGGTGGTACGTTTAAAGGACATTGCTAGTATTGAAAATGGCAACGTGGAGGAGAAATCCATTATCCGCATTAATGGTAAAAAAGGTTTTATTCTGCGTGTGCGCAAGCAAGAACAGGCTGATGTAATAACAACGGTTGATTTGGTCAAAGAAAAAATCATTGAACTGAATGCTAAGTACGACCATCAATTGCGAATTTTCTACTCATCAGACATGTCAAAGTACGTGCGCAATCGTCTGAAGATTGTAACCAATAACGGCATGATGGGATTGGTTTTAGTGCTCATTGTGTTGGGTGCTTTTCTATCTTTTAAAACGGCTTTTTGGGTAGCGGTCAGTTTACCAGTGAGTTTGTTAGGCACCGTTGCACTGCTTGGGGCAAGTGGTGAAACCATTAATTTAGTGTCATTGGCAGCAATGATTTTGGTACTTGGCATTGTGGTGGATGATTCCATTATTGTGGCAGAAAGTATCCATCATTACAAACAACAAGGGGAGGATCGATTTGAATCGGCTGTCCGTGGTTTTAAACGCGTTATTATGCCAGTGGTGACTACGATTCTAACGACCATACTGGCTTTTTCCTCCATGTTTTTAATGGAAGGCACCATGGGTAAGTTTATTTATGTAATCCCAATTGTGGTGATTTTTGCATTAATTCTTTCATTTTTAGAAGTATCAATCGCATTGCCGGCACATTTGGCCAGTTCTCATGAAAAAATTAAAAAATCCAACTGGTTTGATGCCGTAGAGGTATGGTTTGGGGGTTTTTTAGCCGCTGTACTAAAGTGGCGTTATTTAGTGATTAGTGTTTTTATAGTGATGTTAGCAGGTTCTTTGTATTTTGCCAAAACCAACATGAAGTTTGTGCTTTTTCCTGCGGTGGGTGTTGATACCATTAATGCTAGATTACAAATGCCAGCGGGCAGTTCGCTTGATCATACCGAATCTGTGAGTAAGCAAGTAGAGGCGTTAGTTACCGAAGTGGTGGGTGAGGACCTAGAATCTGTAACCACCGATGTTGGCAAGTACTTTACTCATGTGGCCAAATTTAGCATTGAACTCTCTCCATCAGGCGATAGAGTTCAAACTTCAAAATCATTGTTAAAACAACTCAAAGCAAGGGTGGGCGAGATCTCCTTGGCTGAAAAGTTGAAATTCTCCATCAGAAGGCCTGGTCCACCGCAGGGCGAGGACGTTGAGATTAGCCTAGTTGGGAATGATAACGTTCAGCGTAAAGCAGCTGCAGATAAGCTTGAGAAGATTTTATTATCAATTAAAGGACTGGATAACATTAATCGTGATGATGAACCAGGAAAATCACGAGTTGAAGTGGTGCTTGATTTTGAAAAAATGGCCCGATTGGAGATTGATTTTCCCGTGGTGAGCCAGTATTTAAAAACGGCCTTTACGGGCATTGACGTCACTGATATTCGTGACGGACAAAACGATGTTAATTTCAGGATTTATTTTGGTGATGGAAAACATTCGCAAGACTTTATAAGTACTTTAAAGGTCAACAATCGTAAAGGCCATTTGATACCGATTTCACAATTTTCCAGTATTCATGAAATTGAGGGAGAGCCCGACTTTAATCACTTCAATGGTCAGCGATCCACTTTGCTCAGTGGTAGTGTGGATGATGATACCACCACCATAGGTAAGGTAATGACCCAAGCTTTAGAGCGTTTAGATTTGACTAATAATTTCCCTAATGTTCGCGTAATAGGCGAGGGTGGTGCCAAAGAAACCAAGCAGTCCATGGACAGCTTTAAAAGCGCCTTTATTATGGCTATTTTTGGTATTTTCTTATTATTAGTGCTGTTGTTTAATTCTTACACGCAACCACTGTTAGTGCTTAGCGCTATTCCTTTTTCGGTCATCGGTGTAATCTGGGCATTTTTCTTGCACGGTGAAACTTTAAGTTTTTTCGCCGTTCTCGGCACATTAGCTTTAGTGGGAGTGATTGTGAATGATTCACTGGTGTTGGTGTCTCACCTTAATTACCTTAAAGACAAAGTGATTGACAAAACAACGTCGGCACATGAGTTCATTGTTCGTGGTGCTAAAGATCGTCTACGGGCTGTGGTGCTCACGACATTAACCACATTGGCCGGCGTAATTCCTTTGGCTTATGGCATTGGTGGTACGGATTATATTTTGCAACCAATGGCATTATCACTCGGCTATGGGTTGTTATTTGGTACGGTAATGACCTTGATTCTGTTGCCGTGTTTGTACCTTATCAATCATGATTTTGTCCACTGGGTGAGTCGTTTTCATAAAAGCTCTTAAGGTTTTAAAGTCAGTGTTGTTGGTGGTAAACACACTTTGTCGCTACAAGCTTGCAGTGTGAGCTCTAGACTTGGAGAGTGATAATCTTCTGAGTGTTGTTCGAGTTTGAGCTCGATGCTTACCTTGTCTTTATAGATTGATATTTCATCTTTTGAAAAACCCAGTTTCGCCAATTCGCCTTTTGGATAAATAGCCTGTGTGATTGTCCAATGCTTCGTATCTAAATTATTCACTTGTGTGGCAATCAGTGAATCCTGTAAAGGCTGGTTAGAATTCACATGCCACAGCGGATTTAGAGTTAAGTTAATCACAACTCGATTATTCAATCTTTGCGTATGGATGCGAATACGGCCATCATAAGCGTATTGGACGTTAGACAACTCTTCGAAAGTAGCATTGTTAAACCCTAAAACAAAGGAACTGTAGTTGTATGGATTTTGAGTAATTTCAGCTGAAAAAGCACTTAATAATTGTTGCGCCTGTTTAAAGAATTTTTGCCCATTGACTCGATAATTAAGCTTAACCAAAACCTTGTAGGCCACGCCGTTAGCTGAAGGAATGGCGCCATCGTAAGATTCCTTGTAATTGGTGTTTAAGTATTTTTTATCTTGAGTCATGTTAAAACCAAATTTCTTTTTATCCCAGAATTTTTGCATCATGTCATCGATCAATTGCACGGTTTTATCCAGCCAAATTGACTCATGAGTATAGTCAAACACAGATAGATAGGCATTGGCTAAATACGCATAATCTTCAGATAAGGCGATGGTTTGTAACTCGTTATTAATGGATACACGATAGAGTTGGCCATTTTTATTAAAATTGTCTAAGTAGCGTGCAAGCGCCACCCCAGCATCGGTGTATTTTGTCTCGTTAAAAACATCGCCAGCCTCTAGTAAACTGGGAATCATTAGAGCATTCCAAGAAAGCAAAACTTTGTTATCCGTAAGTGGTGGCTCTCTTTTAATTCTAAGCTTGTACAATTTAGTCAGTAAGGCGTCAATTTTCTTATAGTCATTTTCATTAATATCATTAACGTCTTTAAAACGAATAACATGATTTCCTTCAAAGTCAGTGTAAGTTGATAAATCGAAGTATTGGTCAAAGCGTTTAAACTCTTCTTTGTTTAAAACATTTTTTAATTCTGTGATCGACCAAACAAAGAAAGTACCTTCCTCATCTTCGGAGTCCGCATCCGTGGCCGAGAAGAACCCACCATTAGTATCTTGCATCTCACGTAAAGTGTAATCCAGTGTTTGTTTAGCAATGCGTTTGTACAATGGTTTCTGTGTAAGTTGGTAAGCGCGCGTGTAGATCAGTGAGAGTTGTGCCTGATTGTAAAGCATTTTTTCAAAATGCGGTATCAGCCAAGAATTATCCGTGGAGTAGCGATGAAAACCACCACCGACAGTGTCATAGAATCCACCGCTGGCCATGGTGTCTAACGTTGTAGTAATGGCGTTTAGAAGATCATCCGTTGGATTGCGTTTTTGCTCATCAATGAGTAACAATAACATGGTCTCGTGTGGGAACTTTGGCGCCTCACCAAAGCCACCTTCAAGTTCATCAAAATTATCTAATATCGCTTGAATAGCTTTAGAGACAATGTTTTTGTTAATACCCACTTTAGTCGTAACCGTGGATTTATTTAAGATTTTATCGATATCATGAGCTTGGTTAATCACTTTGTTTTGTTCATTTTTCCAAAGTGTTTGTATTTGTAAGAGAATGTCTAGTAATTGTTTTTTTGGAAAATAAGTACCGGCAAAAAACGCCTTGCCATCCGATAATATAACAGCATTGAGCGGCCAACCACCTGAGCCATTAATTAACTGAGAAACGTTCATGTAGGTGGCATCGACATCGGGGCGAATTTCACGATCCACTTTAATGGAAATAAAATGCTTATTGAGAAACTCCGCCACCTTAACATCGTCAAAGCTCTCCTCTTCCATCACATGGCACCAATGACAAGTGGCATAACCAATGGAAATGAAAACCGGCTTATTTTCTGCCTTAGCTTTATCAAAAGCCTCATCTGAAAAAGCATACCAATTGACTGGATTATGGGCGTGTTGCAGTAAGTAGGGTGATGATTCTAAAATTAAATGATTAACAAACTTAGCACGACCTTGTTTGTCAAGGTGCTGTGTTCTAGGAGAGTAGTCCGAACCTTTATCAAGATATGCTTGTTCTAAATCAACCATGGGGTGTGCCCATATTAAAGTGGGTATAAAAAATAATAACAGTCTAAACATGCTTTGATTATAGCAATCTTATACTTTGTGGGGTGATTTCAATAATTTGCCAAATTTTTTTAACCGATGCGGACAAGGCTTGTATCAGTAGTATTTTTTTAATAAAATCAGCTATTTTTGGCTTGAAAATAAGGTTTTATTGAGTTCTAGACTTGAGTTTGATGGATTTTAAGAGAATTTTTCTCTCATTTTAAAAATTTACGAAATTTTTATTTATTTTGTAACGCTTTACGAATAAGCTCTTCAATTGAGAGTGAATCATCGTTGATGGCGTTCAGCATTCTGTCGGCTTCTTTGGTTTTAAATCCGAGTGCCTGAAGGGCTTGTGAGGCTTTAATAGTGTTTGGATTGGAGTTGCTAGCAGTGATGATTTGATGTGCGCTACTGCTGAGTTCTAATTTTTCCAAGCGGTCTTTAAGTTCAACAATGAGTTTTTGCGCAGTCTTTTTGCCAATGCCTGGGGTTTTGGCGAGTAATGCATCGTCTTCATTCGCCACTGCATTCATTAATGATGCCACGTTTAAATGTGAGAGAATGGCAAGTGCCACTTTAGGGCCAATGCCGTTGACTCGAATCAACTCACGAAATAATATTTTTTCGTCTTTAGAGATGAAACCGTATAAAGTATGTGCATCTTCTTTAACGTGAAAATGCGTGTGCAGTGAGATATTTTCATTGCTACCCATCTCGTAAAAGCTCGACATAGGGCATAGAATTTCATAACCAATACCACCCACTTCAAGTAAGATTTCCGGTGGATTTTTTTCTAAAATTTTTCCTGTTAACTGCCCAATCATAGTTTAAAGATTATAGCCAGGAATAAGTTTTGAAATATCCCTTTTCAAAGGCTTTGATGTCATCTTTGTATTGCAAGGTCAAACCGATGTCATCTAGGCCATTCATCAGACGACGTTTACGCTCAGCGTCAACTTCAAAGGAGTAAGTTTTATTATTTGCATTAATGGTTTGTGCATCCAAATCAATACTAATTTTGCCGTTAAAGGCAAACAGTTTATCCATTACTTCGTTGGATTGTACGATTGGTAAGATGCCATTTTTAAAGCAATTGTTGTAAAAAATATCAGCAAAACTAGGGGCGATGATTACCCTAAAACCGTAGTCTTCGAGTGCCCAAGGGGCATGCTCACGGCTGGATCCGCAGCCGAAGTTCTCCCGTGTCAGTAAAATCTGCGCACCTTGATATTCTGGGTTGTTTAAAACAAAATCTTTATTCAGTGGGCGTTTTGAATTATCCATCCCAACTTCGCCATGATCAAGATAACGCCATTCGTCAAACAGGTTGGGCCCAAAACCAGAGCGCTTAATAGATTTTAAAAATTGCTTAGGGATGATGGCATCGGTGTCAATATTAGCGCGATCAAGTGGCATGGAAATTGATGTTAGTGTGGTAAATGCTTGCATTATTTAACCTTCGAGAAATGACCAGCAATGGCACTCGAGGCCGCAATCGCAGGACTAACTAAATGAGTGAATGAGCCTTGACCTTGACGACCTTCAAAGTTACGGTTTGAGGTGGATGCACATCGTTCACCGGCTTCTAACTTGTCAGCGTTCATCGCCAAACACATGGAGCAACCTGCCTCACGCCATTCAAAACCAGCATCGGTGAATACTTTATCCAAACCTTCTTTTTCGGCTTGCGCCTTAATTAGGCCAGAGCCAGGCACCACCAAAGCAAGTTTGATGTTGTCAGCAATGTATTTACCCTTTGTTACTTGAGCGGCTATGCGTAAATCCTCAATACGAGAGTTGGTGCATGAGCCGATAAAGACTTTATCAATGCTCACGGTGTTAATGGGTGTATTGGCCTTAAGGTGAATATAATTCAGTGCATTGCGAATGCTTTCAGCCTTAACGGCATCCGTTTCTTTGGTGGGGTCTGGCACCATGCCGTCAATACTAATAACCATTTCAGGGGACGTTCCCCAGGTTACTTGTGATTTAATGTCTTTGGCGTCAAAATTAATGACCTTATCAAAATGCGCACCTTCATCAGAGTGTAAGGTGTTCCAATATTTAACAGCCTTATCCCATGCATCATTCGTAGGAGCGAGTGGGCGACCTTTAACGTACTCAATGGTTTTGTCATCCACGGCAACCATGCCCACGCGCGCACCGGCTTCAATCGCCATGTTGCACAGGGTCATTCTGCCTTCGATGGACAGACTTTCAATGGTGTCACCAGCAAATTCAATGGCGTAACCCGTGCCACCTGCCGTGCCGATTTTGCCGATAATATAAAGCGCTACGTCTTTAGCACTAACGTATTCGTTTAAAGCACCATTAACTTCAATTTTAAGATTTTTTGATTTTGATTGCCACAAACAACCGGTGGCTAATACATGTTCAACCTCAGAAGTTCCAATGCCAAAAGCCAGTGCACCTAGTGCACCGTGGGTTGAAGTGTGTGAATCGCCACAAACGATGCTCATGCCCGGTAGGGTGGCACCTTGCTCAGGGCCAACCACATGGACAATGCCTTGGCGAACATCATTCATGGTGATTTCATTAATGCCAAACGTTTTGCAGTTTTTATCCAGTGTTTCAATTTGTAATTTAGAGATCGGGTCTTCAATGCCACTTACGCCACTGGAGCGCTCCGTGGTGGGTACGTTGTGATCAGGCACGGCTAAAGAGGCATCGATGCGCCAAGGTTTTCTGCCTGCTATTGCTAAGCCTTCAAAGGCTTGCGGTGAGGTAACTTCATGAATCAGTTGTCTATCAATATAAATCAATGAAGTGCCACTTTCTTCATGCACCACGTGTGCACTCATCAGTTTGTCATAAAGTGTTTGTGCCATTATTGATTCGTAATACTTGATAAAATAACCGTATTTTACCTTTGTGATTTTTATATGTGCGGTATTTGTGGCCAGCTAAGATTTGATAATAAGACCGTTAAGCCTGAAGATTTAGGCGTAATGATGTCTAAGATTGCGCGCCGTGGTCCGGATGCGTCTGGCGAATGGATGGATGGAAAGATCGGATTTGGGCATCAGCGTTTAAGCATCATTGATTTGTCTAATCATGCGTCACAACCCATGGCGGATAAAACGTTGGATTTAGTGCTGGTGTTTAATGGCACGATTTACAACTATAAAGCCTTACGCGCAGATTTAATCAAACAAGGTTATGAGTTTTTCTCGCATTCTGATACCGAAGTCATTCTTAAAGCTTATCATCAGTGGGGTGAGGATTGCATTACCCATTTTGATGGTATGTTTGCCTTTTGTATTTGGGATAAAAAACAAAATCATTTGTTTGTTGCGCGTGATCGTATGGGGATTAAACCACTTTATTTTAATTTAAACAAAGATGCTTTTAGTTTTGCTTCGAATACGCAAGCTTTGGTGGCGATTGGTGCTGATACTGACATTAACTCAGTCGCTCTACAACAACAGCTCTCGCTCCACGCGGTAGTGCCAGCACCGAATACGATTTTAAGTGGGGTAAATAAAATCAAGCCGGCTACTACACTTATCATTAAACCGAATGGCAAGGTTAAAGAAACGACTTACTGGCAACCCAAGGCTCAACGAATTGGTTTGAACGATAATGAATACATTGAGCGTACGCACGAATTGCTAACCGATGCAGTGTTAAAAAGAATGGATGCAGCGGACGTACCAATTGGTGTGTTACTATCCGGTGGTTTAGATTCTTCATTATTGGTAGCACTTCTGGCTGAGGCAGGGCATCAAGACATCCGTACTTTTTCGATTGGTTTTGAAGACGTTGGCGATGAAGAGGGTTCAGAATTTGAATATTCAGATCAAATTGTTAATCAGTTTAATACACGCCATGAAAAATACGTGGTCAGTAATTCTCAAGTGTTGCCACGTCTTGGTGAGGCAGTGGCAAACATGAATGAGCCGATGGTAGGCCAAGACGCTGTGGCTTTTTATTTGCTTTCTGAGCAAGTATCCAAGCACATTAAAGTGGTGTTATCAGGTCAAGGCGCGGACGAGGCTTTTGCGGGGTATTTTTGGTATCCACGCATGCAAGCAGAATCAGGCACGGAAGTTGAGCGATTTTCTAAGCATTATGTGGATAGACCTTATGAGGAGTATTTACAAACGGTGCATGCCAAATATCACACGGGTAATCATACTGATGCCTGGCTAAACAAAGAGTTTTCAAAAGCCCACGCCGATGAATTTATGGATAAAGTATTTCGCACCGACATTACTCGTTTGGTGGTGGATGACCCAGTAAAGCGCGTGGACAACATGACCATGGCTTGGGGGCTGGAGGCACGCGTGCCATTTATGGACCATCGACTGGTAGAGCATGCACTGAGTATACCACCAAGTTTAAAAATGAGTGAAGAGGGTAAGCACCCACTTAAACAAATATCCAGAGGCTTGTTGCCCGACAGTGTGATTGATCGTAAAAAAGGTTATTTCCCAATGCCGGCACTAAAATACATTCGCGGTGAATTCCTAGATTTTATGGCTGATATTTTAAATTCAAGCAAGTGCATTAATCGAGGTGTTTATAATCAAGATTTTGTGAAAAAAGTTATTAATCAACCGGAGCAGTACATGACCGCATTAAACGGATCAAGACTTTGGCATTTGGCTTTACTTGAGTATTGGTTGCAAATAAACATTGATGGATAAAATAATTATATACACCGATGGTGGTTGTCGAGGAAATCCGGGCATAGGTGGCTGGGGCGTTTGGTTGCGCTATGGCGATCATGATAAAAAACTCAAAGGTGTGGAAAAAGGCACCACTAATAATCAAATGGAACTCATGGCGGCGATTAAAGCATTAGAAGCGATTAAATCAAGTACGATTTCCATTGATTTATTTACCGATTCTAAATACGTCATGCACGGAATTAATGACTGGATTGTTGGCTGGAAGGCCAAAGACTGGAAAACAGCAAATAGAAAACCGGTTAAGAACGTAGCACTGTGGAAACGCCTTGATGCATTGAACGAGCAACATAACGTGGATTGGCATTGGGTTAAAGGCCATAGTGGCAACGAAGGAAATGATATAGCGGATGAATTGGCTAACCAAGCCATGGATGAAATGGGTTAAACTAAATAACATAGGTTATGCATTATTAGAATATTATGATATTTAGATAGTTGCAATAAAACTTGTATTTATCAATATAAATGGTATAAATAGAGTTTTCAAGTAAGATAAATAAGGAGAGGAGTAGTGAAGAAGCTAGCAATATTATTTGGATTTTTATTAAGTTTTAATGTTTTTGCAAATGCAACGGACGGTGTCAAGCCTTTGGAGGCTAATGCAACAGAAGCACAAAAACAAGTCATTCGTGATGCTGCACAAGATTCTTGTGACGGTAAAGAAGATGACGAGAAAGAAGAATGTGTAATGGATTATTTCGCTAATCACAATTTGGAAGAAGAGCCAAGCTGCGATTAACAACAAGAATTTTTGGTCTCTGTCTACTTGGGGGGGGGCTATGAATAAAGACTCAATGATGAGTCATTTTTTTATATATAAGAGGAGAGAAGTATGAAACTTCAAACATTAGTAGTAAGTGCTGCAACAGTAGCATTCTTAGCATCAACGGCTGTAACGGCTAAGCCAGTTGGTATCGTTAAAGGCGTTATGGAAGTTGCGGGTATTTCTCGTAATCAAGATAACAAAGCAACCATTGATCCTGCGTTCGCAAAGACTTCACGTCCTTGTCCTCCGTTCTGTATCAATGCAACCAATCCATTTGCACCTGCAAAAGTTGAAACAGTAACAGAGTTAGATGTTATCCATGCTGCGCGTGATTCAGCCAATGGTGACACATCGGTACTCGTGGTTGATGCACGTACTCCGGGTTGGGTTAAGAAAGGCACAATCCCACACGCAATCAACGTTCCATTTACTAAGTTGAATTCTAAGGCGTTAGCTAAAGATCCAATGGCAGTTGTTGAAATCTTAACTGATAAATTCGGTGTTAAAGATTTAGACGGCATACTAGGTTTTGGTAATGCTAAGACGATTTATAATTTCTGTAATGGTGCATGGTGTGGTCAATCACCAGCTTCAATCAGAGCATTGTTAGCAATCGGTTACCCTGAAAGCAAGATCAAATACTACCGTGGTGGTATGAACGCTTGGAAATCTTTAGGCTTAACAACTAAGTAATTGATTCATAAAAAGCACTTACTAGTTAAGTGCTTTTTTATCTAGGAGATTATTATGAAAATTAAATTATTTGTATTAGCAGTTGCTTCTACGTTTGCTTTAGGTTCTCAAGCAGCAACGTTTCAAAACTCTAGTTTTAACTGGAATAACACTTCATCTGCGCCAGCAGTAAAAGCAGGCAAGCCAGTTGGAATTGTTAAAGGTGTTTTAGAAGTTGCAGGCATTTCACGTAATGCAGACAACAAAAATACCATTGATCCTGCGTTTGCAAAGACTTCACGTCCTTGTCCTCCGTTCTGTATCAATGCAACCAATCCATTTGCACCTTCACAGGTTGACATGGTAACAGAGCTTGATATGATCCATGCTGCACGTGATGTTGCTAATGGCGATAAAACACTATTAGTAGTTGATGCACGTACTCCGGGTTGGGTTAAGAAAGGCACAATCCCACACGCAATCAACGTTCCATTTACTAAGTTGAATTCTAAGGCGTTAGCTAAAGATCCAATGGCAGTTGTTGAAATCTTAACTGATAAATTCGGTGTTAAAGATTTAGACGGCATACTAGGTTTTGGTAATGCTAAGACGATTTATAATTTCTGTAATGGTGCATGGTGTGGTCAATCACCAGCTTCAATCAGAGCATTGTTAGCAATCGGTTACCCTGAGCATAAAATCAAATACTACCGTGGTGGTATGAATGCTTGGAAATCACTAGGTTTAACAACAAAGTAAATTGATAAACATTAGTGTTAAAAAAGGGGTGTTAATAGCATCCCTTTTTTTTACAATAAATTTGAGCGCTACTGCTGATGAGCGTAGCGATACTTGGTACAAGATTGGCTATGATTATTCACAGAGAGGTCGTAATGCAGATGCCTTTAAATGGATGATAAAAGCAGCAGATGCAGGACATGCAGCAGCGCAAAACAACATTGGCTTGAGCTATTTACATGCTTTGGGCGCTCCTAAAGATGAGAAAAAAGCATTTTTTTGGTTTGAAAAATCAGCGAAACAAGGCCTTGCTTATGCTCAAAGCGAGTTAGCCATGCTATATTATCGAGGCACAGGGGTGGAGAAAGACACAGAAAAGGCGTATGATTGGTGGTTTAAAGCGGCTAATCAAGAAGATGAATACGCACAGTTTAATTTAGCATCGTTGTTCTTAGAACAGTCCGACATTAAACACGCTTATTTTTGGTTCACTAGAGCGAAAAATAATGGCCATCCAGATGCACAAGTGGCGCTGGATAAATTGAGGAGAGAATATGTTGAGTAGATTAATATTAATAATGGGTTTGTTGTTTTCACAAGCCTCTTTAGCGCTGCCTTTTGGTTTGCCTGAATTGCCGAATTTTGGTGATTTTGATCCTAATAGTTTACGTCGTTCTTTTAACGAGTTCATTGGAGTAGAGCCCGATTTCGATAGAGAAGACCGTATGGTGGGGGAGATTGAAGAATCTGTGATGGATGGTGACGTTGAATTTTTGCCATTATCAAAAGACAGGGAAGTATTTAGTATTTTCATGGAAGCGGATGCCGATACACCTAAAGGCGGGGTTGTCCTTCTACATTCTCGTGGATATCATGCCAATTGGTCAAGCACCATTAAACCACTTAGGGTTGGTTTAGCGGAAAAAGGCTGGCATACATTATCAGTACAAATGCCGGTATTGGACAAAAAAGCAAAATATTACGATTACGTGCCGATTTTTCCTTATGCACATGAGCGCATTGAAGCGGCAATTGATTTTTACAAACAACGTGGGGTTGATAATATTATTTTAATTGGCCATGGTTGCGGTGCGCACATGTCGATGAGTTACATTGATAAATACGGTGATTCTAAAATATCAGCCTACGTGGGCGTAGGCATGGGTGCAACGGATTACAAGCAAAAATTGATCAAACCTTTTCCACTTGATAAGATGTTGACACCAGTGTTGGACGTGTTTGGTGAGAATGATTTTCCAGGAGTGGTTCGACTTTCAGAGTCTAGGCAAGATTTGATGGATGTTTCTGCTAATGCCAAGAATGCGCAGATGGTCATTAAAGGTGCAGATCATTACTACAAGGAAAATGGCAGTTCTCAAGTGCTGGTTAAAACAATTGACACTTGGCTGAGTGGATTAAAATAATACTACAGAGCTTGTAGATATTTAAGTTCTTGGTTTGAAAAATCTGCTAATTTTCGTGCTTCGATGTTAAAAGGTCCACGCAGTTTTTCACCAATGTGTTTTTTGACGAGTCGATCAAAGGTTTGCATAGAGTCCAAACCTCTTTGTTGGCAAAGATAATGAAACCAATGATTGCCAATTTTTACATGTCCTATTTCATCGGTAAAAATTACATCTAAAATTTCCACCATGTTTTTAAATTTCGAGCGTTGAAATTTTTTTTGTATGTTTGGGGTAACGTCCAAACCTCTGGCCTCTAACACTCTGGGCACTAACGCCATTCTGGCCAATACGTCATAATCAGTGTCATGAGTCATGGTCCATAGACCATCGTGGGCATCAAAATCTCCGTAGTGATAACCTAAGTTAGATAGGTAGTTATTAATTAAAGTGAAATGTTTGGCTTCTTCAAAAGCCACTTGTATCCAATCTTGATAAAATTTATCCGGCATGTCGTGGAATCGGTACACTGCATCCAATGCTAAATTGATAGCGTTAAATTCAATGTGACAAATAGCATGAATGGTTTTAATTAACCCAGTATCCGATCCATCTCGTTTAGGTACGGATTGAAACCGAACCAAATCGGGTTTTTGCGGTCGTCCCGGATCTTGAATGGATTGAGTTGAGTGTTGTGATTGGTAATTAAGCTGGTGAGTTTCTTTTAGTTGCTGCAGTTCATTAGTGAGGGTGATTTTCTCATCAATAGAGCGACTCATTAGCGCATTGTGCGCCAGTTTAAATGCATTCATATTTTCCAAGTGGAAGCCGCTTCAGGCTCCACGAGCCAATTTCAGTGCGAATAAGTCTCAAGGTTGGAAACCCTACGTGTGCACTCATACGCCTGACTTGCCGATTTTTACCCTCAGTAATGCTCAACTCTATCCATGAGGTAGGAATATTTTGTCTTTTTCGAATCGGCGGGATTCTGTCCCAAACCCAACTGGGTTTAGTGATAATTTTTGCCTTGGCTGGTTTGGTCATCCCATCTTTAAGCGCGACACCCCTGCAAAGTTGAGTAATGGCATTATCCGTTATACTGCCCTCAACTTGCACGACATAGGTTTTCTCTTTATCAAATTTTGGGTGAGAGATTTGGTGTTGTAATTTTCCATCATCCGTTAGCACTATTAATCCTTCTGAATCTTTATCGAGTCGTCCTGCCGGATAGATGTTTTTAATGTCAATATAATCCGACAGCGTTTTGCCTTCGCCACTAAATTGACACAATACCCCAAACGGCTTATTAAACAGAACAATCATTATTTATAAATTTGTTTAGCGCGAGAGACAAAGGCATCAAGCTGAGAATTGGCAATTGAGGTAAAAATAGGGGATATGGCTATATCCAATAATTTTGAAGAGAAGTTAAATTCAAGTTCAAGAGCAACTTTACAAGCATTGTCATTCAGATGAGTAAAGATCCAAGCACCGCTTAAATGTTTAAAGGGTCCGTCTTTGAGCTGCATATCAATTCTTTGATTGGGCGTTAGTGTGTTAATAGTGGTAAAGCTTTGGTTAAACGCGCCTTTATTAATCTTGACCGAGGCTGTAATTTGGTCGTCAGTTTGCTTTAAAATAGAAGCGTTTGAGCACCAGTTAAGGAAGTTTGGATAGTCGTCCACTTGATTAACCAATTGGTACATTTGTTCAGTTGAATAAGGCACAATGGCACTTTTAGAAATATAATGCATGAGTAAAAAATCTAAAAAATCAAAAACAAGTTCAAATACGATCGCGCTTAATAAAAAAGCAAGACACGACTATTTTATCGAACAAACCTTGGAAGCTGGCTTAAGTTTAGAAGGTTGGGAAGTGAAAAGTTTGCGTGATAATAAAGTGCATATTAAAGAAAGCTATGTTATTTTAAAAAATAACGAACTGTTTTTATTCGGTGCACATGTCTCACCACTTAAAAGTGCATCAACACACGTTAACGCCGATCCAACGCGCACTAGAAAATTACTCCTTAACCGATTAGAGATCAATCGAATTAAAGATAAAATTAATCAAAAAGGGGCGACGGTTGTGCCACTCAAATTATATTGGACAAGGGGTAAGGTAAAGTTAGAGATTGGTGTTGCCAAGGGTAAAAAATCCCACGATAAACGCCAAGATATTAAGGCCAGAGACTGGCAAAGAGATAAACAAAGAGCGCTTAAGGAAAGCAGTCGATAAGCCGTTACACAGAGCTTTTAGGATCGTTTTTTTTTTTTTGCATTTTGTTCTTTTTACAAAGAATTTCCCCTTATAATTATGAGTACTAAATGTTGGGGGTTAGCAACAATGATAGTTACTTTTTCATTCTCTTACCTCCTTAATAGCTAATCTCTAACATCTAGTTTTAATAAAATTACTTACTTTTCAGGGGAGAAAAAATGAACAAATCAGAATTAATCGATGCAATTGCATCAACATCAGGCCTTTCAAAGGCAGACGCAGGTCGTGCACTTAACGCAACAACAGGTGCAATTACTAGCGCTATGGCAAAAGGCGACGGTGTGCAAATTACAGGTTTTGGTAGTTTTGTGGTTAGAGATCGTGCAGCTCGCACAGGTCGTAACCCACAAACTGGTGCCACTATTCAGATTAAAGCTTCTAAAGTAGCAGCATTTAAAGCAGGTAAAGCTTTAAAAGAAGCGGTTAATTAAACAAAACTAACAAGGTTTTTGTTAAAAGCACCTTAGGGTGCTTTTTTATTGCCCATATTTTGGTAAAATAGTCGCTTTATTATTTAGCGGAGATATCCATGGAACGTACTTTATCAATTATTAAGCCAGATGCAGTAGCAAAAAATGTCATTGGCCAAATTTATTCTCGTTTTGAGAGTGCAGGTTTTAAAATTGTTGCTGCAAAGATGCTGCATTTAGATTCTGATTTAGCAGGTGGTTTTTACGCTGTTCATAAGGATCGTCCTTTTTACAATGACTTGGTTGAATTCATGACTTCTGGCCCAGTGATGGTTCAGGTTTTAGAAGGGGACAACGCAGTCGCTAAGCATCGTGAAATCATGGGTGCAACCAACCCTAAAGAAGCTGATGCAGGTACTATTCGTGCAGATTTTGCGAATTCATTGGATGAGAATGCTGTGCACGGTTCTGATTCAGCTGAGAATGCTGCCATTGAAATTGAATACTTTTTTGGTAAAGACGGCGTTTGTCCAAGAACTCGTTAATTTTTACCAATAAATATTAAAAAATAGCACGGCTAGCCTGTGCTATTTTTTTTATTAATGCAAAACAAACAAAATTTATTTGGTCTGTCTCAATCTGAGCTGGATACTTTTTTCTCTAAATTGGGAGAAAAGCCTTATCGCACCAAGCAATTCATGAAATGGATTTACCACCAACATGAATTTGATTTTAATCAAATGCTTAATCTGAGTAAAGAACTAAGGCAAAAATTACTGCAGGTTGCTACATTGGAGTTACCTAAGATAAGCAGTCAAAATTTTGCTTCAGACGGGCTGATCAAATGGCTGATTGATTTAGGCTCTGATAATCATATTGAGATGGTCTACATCCCCGAGAAAGATCGAGGAACGCTGTGCATATCTTCCCAAGTGGGTTGCTCTTTAGCCTGCACTTTTTGTTCGACAGGAATGCAGGGTTTTAATCGTAATTTAACCACGGCTGAAATCATTGCTCAAATCATCATTGCTAATGAGTATTTAAGTCATGAGAATAAGAAAATTTCCAATGTTGTGTTCATGGGCATGGGCGAGCCATTACTTAATGAAAAATCGGTTTACAGTGCCTGTGATTTACTGCTCGATGATTTAGCATTTGGTTTGTCTAGACGCAAGGTGACTATATCGACTTCTGGAGTTGTTCCAGCTTTGTATCGCATGGCGCAGACTACCCCAGTTAGTTTGGCCATTTCGTTGCACGCACCCGATGATGAGCTAAGGGATGAATTGGTTCCAATCAATCAAAAATATCCCATTGAGGAGCTGATGGCCGCTTGTAAAAACTACCTAACTTCAGGCACACAAGAGCGTCATATTTTATTTGAATACGTAATGCTGGACGGGGTTAATGATACGGTGGAGCACGCTAAAAAATTAGCAAAATTATTGCAAGGAATCTCAGCTAAAGTTAACTTGATTCCTTTTAATCCCTTTCCAAAAACTCAGTACAAAACTTCAAAAGCGTTTACAATTAAACAATTCCAAGATGTTTTATTTCAAGCTGGAATTCGAACAATGACCAGACGCACTCGTGGTGAAGATGTGGATGGCGCTTGCGGGCAACTGGCAGGAAAAGTAATAGACAAAACGAGGCGAACTGAAAATGATAGAAGGCATTAATTATTACCCTCAAAAAAAGAAAAGTAAGGGAATTTTAAAATGGTGGATTTTATTTATGCTGTTTGCTGTTTCTATTGCCTATTGGTATTTGAATGATAACAAAGTAGTTGAAAAACAAGACTCTACTTTAATCATAATCAGTAAGCCAGAAAACGATTTAAAAGAACAGCAAAGCACTGTATTTTTACCTGTGAAAGTTGATTCGAAGGAATACATTATTCCAATCACTGATAATTTTGAAAAATTAGATGAGGTTGTTCAAAATTATAATCGAGAAAATAAATGAAGCCAGTACACAGCATTAAAAGAAGAAAGTCTAGACAGATATTTGTAGGCGATGTTGCCATTGGTGGCGATGCACCCATATCAGTACAAAGCATGACCAACACAGACACTTGTGATGTAGGTGCAACGCTTAATCAGATCCAGTCAATTGCGGATGCAGGGGCTGATTTAGTACGTGTTTCAGTGCCAACGATGGAGGCAGCAGAAGCTTTTAAAGAGATCAAAAAGAGAGCCAATATCCCACTTATTACCGATATTCATTTTGATTATAAAATTGCTTTGAAAGTGGCTGAATATGGGGCGGATTGTTTACGTATTAATCCAGGCAATATTGGACGTGAGGACCGTGTGCGCGAAGTGGTGGCTTCGGCTAAAGATCACGGTATTCCTATTCGAATTGGTGTGAATGCCGGTTCTTTAGAAAAAGACCTTCAGAAAAAATACACCGAGCCAACACCTGAGGCCATGGTGGAGTCAGCCTTTAGGCACATTGATATTTTGGATAAGCTTAACTTTGATAATTTTAAGATCTCTCTTAAGGCTTCTGAAATCTTTATGACCGTGTTTGCCTATAAGCAACTGGCTTCACAGATTGAGAATCCACTGCATTTGGGTATTACTGAAGCGGGCTCGTTTAGAGCGGGTGCAGTTAAGTCTTCCATTGGTTTAGGTTTACTGCTCTCGGAAGGAATAGGTGACACCATTCGTGTGTCATTGGCTTCTGACCCCGTTGATGAAGTTAAGGTGGGTTTTGATATTCTAAAGTCATTACACCTGCGTAAAAAAGGTATTAATTTGATTGCTTGCCCATCGTGTTCACGACAAAAGTTTGATGTTATTTCAGTGGTGAATGAATTGGAATCTCGTCTTGAAGACATTACTGATCCAATTGATGTGGCGGTAATTGGTTGTGTGGTCAATGGCCCAGGTGAAGCCAAAGAGGTGTCTGTTGGTTTGACCGGCGGCAGCCCTAATTTACTCTACATCAATGGCAAGACTCACTCTAAGCTAGATAATGCACAATTGGTGGATCAATTAGAGGCTCAAATACGCGCTCAATTAAAAGACTCTTAAGGGCGGTTCATTCTTTTGTAAGCCCTGAATCGGTAGATTGATTGTACGGCCCAATAGCCGGTAAAGGCACTAACAGCAGACACAATCAAGCAGCCCAGTAAAAAAGGCTGCCAAATTACACCAAACGTTTCCCAAACATAATCCAGTGACATGATAAAGTCTTGTTGGATTTCAACACCTAATATCCATGCGCCTAATTTATAACAGCCATAGTAAATAGGCGGCATAGTGATTGGATTGGTGATCCAAACCAAAGCAACGGATAAGGGTAAATTAGCTGAAAAAATGACTGCAGCTGGCGCTGCCAGTATCATCTGAAAAGGCACGGGAACAAAGGCGCAAAACAACCCAACGGCAAAGGCTTTAGAAATTGATCGACGATTAAAATTCCATAAACTGCGCTCATGTAAATGCTCTGAAAGCCAGCCTAAGTGTTTATGATTTTTTAGTTCTTCTGGGTTAGGGCTGTAGCGTTTTAATAATTTTTTCATGAATCAGCAGCGTTGATAATACCTTTGGCATTTAAGCCATATAATGCATACAATTCCTCTTGAGAGCCTTGCTCGGTAAATTGATCAGGCAGGCCTAAAATACTCAAAGGCATGCTAATTTGTTTTTGATGTAAGAACTCACTAATCGCACTACCTGCTCCACCAGTAATAACATTGTCTTCAATAGATATGAATTGTTTATGTGAACTGGCAAGTTCGATAATTAATGCTTCGTCCAATGGTTTTACAAAACGCATGTCAACAACCGTGGCATTGAGCTTTTCTGCTGCAATGAGTGATTGTTCCAGCATTGTTCCAAAAGATAGAATTGCAATTTTTTTACCTTGTTTAACAACATTACCTTTACCAATAGTCAAAGTTTCATTTGACGCACATTCGAACTCGTTAGATTTTCCTCTAGGGTAGCGTACGCAGATTGGGCCACTGGTTTCAAAGGCTGTATTAAGCATACGATACATTTCACTTGCACTACTTGGTGCCATGATGATTAAATTAGGAATGCACCTTAAGAAGCTTAAATCGAAACTACCTGCATGGGTTGCACCGTCACTACCCACGAGTCCTGCACGGTCAATGGCAAAAACAATGTTTAAATTTTGTAGAGCGATGTCATGAATAAGCTGGTCATATCCTCGCTGTAAAAACGTTGAATAAATAGCAACCACAGGTTTCATGCCTTTAGTGGCTAAACCACCTGCAAAGGTAATGGCATGTTGTTCTGCAATACCGACGTCAAAATATTGCTCAGGAAATTGCTCTTCAAACGCAGCCATGCCAGAACCGGTGCACATAGCAGGGGTGATGGCCATGAGTGCCTTGTCATGCGTTGCTCGGTCACAAAGCCACTGACCGAAAATTTCACTATAACTCGGCAACCCAGAGGTGTCCGACGAAGGAGGGGCGATACCATGAAATTTACACGGATCGTTTTCTGCTGTTTCTAAACCGTAACCTTTTTTAGTAATAATGTGCAATAGGCGTGGTATTTTTAATTGTTTTAAATTTTGTAAAGTTTTAACCAACATGGGTAGATCATGCCCATCAATTGGACCAAAGTAATCAACGCCCAGTTCTTCGAATAAAGTACTTGGTAAAACCATACCTTTAAGGTGCTCTTCAGAGCGTTTAGCGAATTCACGAACCAATGGCATTTTTTCTAAAAATCCTAAAGATTTGGACTTCATGGTTGAGTACACTTTGCCAGAGATGAGTTTGGTTAAATATTTATTCATGGCACCGACATTTTTAGAAATACTCATGTCATTATCATTAAGAATGATGAGTAAGTCAGCATCTGAATCTCCCGCATGATTTAATGCTTCAAAAGACATGCCACCGGTGAGAGCGCCATCACCGATGATTGCAATGGATTTATGCTCAATCTTATTAATTTGATTACCAATGGCAATACCAAGTGCAGCACTAATTGAGGTAGATGAATGTCCCGCACCAAAGGAATCATGCTTACTTTCACTCATTTTGGTAAAACCACTAAGACCGTCTTTTTTTCTCAGTGTATGCATTTTGTTTTTTCGACCGGTAAGAATTTTATGCGTATAGGCTTGATGACCTACATCGAATACAAAGCTATCATCTGGAGTGTTAAAGACATAATGCATAGCAACGGTTAATTCAACCGTGCCAAGATTAGGCGCTAGATGGCCACCAGTTTTTTGAATATTCTCAATTAAAAATTCACGTATTTCTTCTACTAAAGATTGTAACTGATCCAGGTCCAGTTGTTTAATGTCTGCAGGGGATTGAATTTGGTCGAGCACGTAGAAAAAATCTCACTAAAACGAGCCATTATACTTGATGCATTTAGGGTTATTTAATTACCAAGAAGGGCGTCTAATTTTTTGTTCCGGATCTTTTTGAATGTTTTTATTTTTAATCTTAATTTTTTCGTCAAAATTCTTAGCAATAAAGCCCAAATTTGGATCAATCTTTGTCATAGGAATCCATACACGATAGCCACTTCCTTTAGCCACGTCCAGCTCTTCATTGTACTCGGTTACCATTGACTCTACCTTGGTGTTAAAGCATCCACTGGGTAATATGACTTCTATAGAGTCCCCCACAGAAAATTTATTTTTTGCTTCAATAAAAGCTTTACCATCTTTGTAATCAAGAATCTCACCCACGACTTGCTGCTGATGAGATCTTGAGTAGTTATCAAAATAAGTTTGCAGTTCTTCTGGCTGGTGTCGACGATAGAAGCCATCGGTATAACCTCTATTGGCTAGGTTTTCTAATACACCGAATGCTTCTGGATCAAACTTTTTTCCGGCTACCGCATCATCAATCGCTTTGCGATAGACTTGCGCGGTACGAGCGGCGTAGTAGTGTGACTTTGTTCTACCTTCAATTTTTAAAGAATCGATACCCATAGCAGTAAGTGTGTGCACGTGTTCAATAGCGCGCAGGTCTTTGGAGTTCATAATGTAAGTACCGTGCTCATCTTCATAAGCTGGCATTTGTTCACCAGGGCGACCTTCCTCCTCTAGCAACACCACTTGATCAATTGGCGCCTTTATCTCCACCGCTTTAATGTCGCCTTCAATGGTTTCTTCTGCTTCTTTTACGTCATACTTCCAACGACAAGAGTTGGTGCACGATCCTTGATTTGGATCTCGATGGTTGAAATAACCTGACAGTAAACATCGACCTGAATAAGCAATACAAAGTGCGCCGTGTACAAACACTTCAAGTTCAATATCAGGACATTCTTGGCGAATTTCCTTTACCTCATCAAGAGACAATTCACGCGAAAGAATAATTCGACTAATACCAGCATTTTTCCAAAATTTTACTGTGGCATAGTTAATGGTGTTGGCTTGCACAGAAAGATGAATCACCTGTTGTGGAAACTTCTCTTTAACCATCATAATCAAACCAGGGTCGGCCATGATTAGCGCATCGGGATTAAGTTCAATGACTGGCTCAATATCCTTCATGTAGGTTTTTATTTTGGCATTATGCGGAATAATATTAGATGCAACAAAGAACTTTTTGTCATTTTCATGTGCTTCAAATATGCCTTGTTTTAAAGCGTCAAAATCAAACGAGTTGTTTCGCACTCTAAGACTGTATCTTGGTTGCCCGGCGTATACAGCATCCGCACCATAAGCGTAAGCGTAGCGCATGTGCTTTAAGCTACCAGCAGGAGATAAAAGTTCAGGTCTATTCATGCGAGTATTTTATCATGTGGGCATGTTTAATACCCCTAATAGCCTCATGATATAATACTCGTCTCATGTATTTACGAAATGACATAGCAAAATTAAAGCAAGATCTAACCATCCAGGTTAATTTATTGGATCATGATCTAACGTTTAAAACCCGTTGGGGCGTGTTTAGCCCAAGGGCAATTGACGAAGGTACGCAGCTATTTTTAAAGCATGTAGATATTCAAGAATCCGATAAATGTCTTGACTTAGGTTGTGGTTATGGTCCAATTGGTTTGGCGGTGGCTAAATCTTGCCCAAGGGGTGAAGTACATATGGTAGATAAAGATTTTATCGCCGTTGAATTGTCAAATACTAATGCTAAGCTAAATAATACTAATAATGCGCAAGCTTATCTTTCAGATGCTTTTTCTGCCGTTGGTAAGACTGATTATTTTGATCAAGTGCTATCAAATGTGCCTGCAAAAGTGGGCAGAGAGCAATTGAGTATTATTCTTTATGATGCTTATGACGCATTAAAACCAGGTGGAAAAATTACTTTTGTCACCATTAATGGTTTGCGTCATTTTATTAAGG
>Ga0257117_1000207_pt1 | contig 57236 bp, 20 predicted proteins | sample SI112_135mmetaG_FD_190157 | JGI IMG/M metagenome (GOLD analysis project Ga0257117, IMG submission 190157) | Marine microbial communities from Saanich Inlet, British Columbia, Canada - SI112_135m | ecosystem: Environmental > Aquatic > Marine > Inlet | place: Canada: British Columbia | collected... | reverse complement strand
AACAAAATACTAAAACTTCAATCTAAAATCCCTGTTATCATTAAAAATGATAACACGAAAAAAAATCTTTTTTTTCGTGCAAGGGAGGTTTTTTGTGCTTGACAAAAGCCTACTAATGGGTGACCCTGTTCTTCCCTGTTTAACGAGGGGGAGTTGGAAATAGGGTATGGTTGTAATACTGGGACACTCACAGACGAAAGGGTGAGAAACAGTGAACACAAACTTCAGTCTGAAGCCACTACGTCTGCTCCCTACACTACCCAAGCTCTATCTACTATTCAAAATGAGCATTGTTGTTGTGGTCAAGTATTTTATTTGGGTTCAAACAGCAGTCCATAACGTTGGTCGGTGGGACTGTTTGAGTCAGGAATTTTTAAGTTTAATCGTCCTTTTTGGCCTACAGGTTCACCGCCTGCATTTCTTTCAATCTCGATATCAACCTCACCGCTGGCACAACTGCTACTATGCTTAAGTTTTACAATTAAGTCGGCCATAGGTAGTAGCCCATAATGACTGGATGCACCGGATGCTTGGCCGTCTTGTCCGGAAACAAAAATATTAGAAACTCGGCAGGCTGTACACACTTGGATAATTCCTGGGATAAATAACTGTTCTCGGGCACATAATGGGAAACGAGCGGCCAACTGATCTATACTATTGAACAAAACCAATAGCGAGGATTCTTTCAATGCACTCGAATTATCTCCTTGTGAACGCTCTTTATGCAACATGCATTGCAAAGCCATGAACATACGATGGAAAAACTCTTCTGCAGTTATATTCCCTGGGGGATAATACAGTATTTTCAGTCGGTTTTGTTGTACAAAATAACCAATTACCCTGTGAAGTCCCTTGATATGAGCATCGTCAAGAAAGAGTTCACTATCCCATGTTTTAAGCTCACTTTCTTCGAATAGTATTTCTTTTTTAGTTTGTTCTTTGATTTGGACAACCATCATCTTACGGAGATACAATTCTTGTGCCAAGATCTTTACCAGTGACTCTTTTGTCATATGCTCATCGTCACGAAGCGAAATAATAAGACTAAAACCTCCCAAAAACAAATTGTTCAATCCTTGCATATAGCTCAGACGACTCTTGTGCGAACCCCGGTCGCCAATGATAGCGGCACATCGTCCTTTTGGAAGAGCAAAGAATTCATCCATGGATTCAGGATAGACCGGAGTACGGTTTACTGCGGGGGAGGAACTAGCACGCTTGAATCTAGACAGGTAATAATGGATAGATGGAAAGATGAAAACACCACCTTGTTCAAGAAAAGGATGCGCCCGTTCCGCTGTGAGATTGTATTCGTCCGTCCCTTCTACGGCCGGAGTAATTAGTCCCTCGCTGGATTGGTTATTGTTATCGTTTCTAACTTTTGCATAGATTTTTAGCTGATGCTTACCCCAAACGTGTTCTTGTCCCCTTGCTTTAACAACCTGAATGGTTCGCAAAAAGTAGTCACTGGGTGATTCGGGAATAGTGTAATCAATATTAACAATGATGTCACTTACATACTCCCAAGTCTTTCGTGAGCTGCCAAATTGAGATGAATCCATGATTAGAACAATCAGCTGTAAATTTTCGGAATTGGTTGCAAGGATCTTGTTAAAAAAGGTACCGCGCATGTTTTCCTCAATAACATTAAGACTGTCGATAACCAACAATTCTGGCTTAATCAGTGTAAGCTTTGTATCTTCAACTGTTTTGTTAGCCTTGAATAAACTGCTAATTTTACCGACTTGGTCGCTACTTGGGGTGTGAATCCACTGTGCCATATGGTCGAGAGTATAGTTGATGATCTCATCTTCGATAGTGCCGTATACCTTTAAGGTAGAGTGGTTGCCTAACTGTTGTCGATCACACATCCAAACTGACGCACCCTTTTCCTCAGCTGAGGTTATCTCTTTATCTAGATTTTTGTATCTTTTTTCGTATTCAAACAACTTCTTTAGTACTTCTTCATTCCACCCAAAACCTTTTGCTTTGGCAATCACCTGATCGGCAGGTGTGTCCAGGGACATGTAGACTGATGACTTACCTACTATTTCATTATTTATATCCTTTCTCAGTGCATAGGAGACACAGATCTCGGTTGCCAACGTTGTTTTGCCACTACCTGGAGGTCCGGTAATTACCATCACTTGAGGCGGATCTGACGAATGAGCCTTCTCAAGATGCAGGCCATTTCCGAAAAGAGCATCGAACCATGACTCTTCCTTGTAATCACTGCCTGGCCAGCAAATCTTGGCATCTTTCTTATATGCTTTTGTATTCTCACGTTCACACCACCGTGCTTGAGATATCGACATAATTTGCACTCCTAATATTTGTAACTTTTTAACATTCTAAAGATTAGATGAAAGAATACCTAAAAGCTGATCAAAATGTCAAAAAAAAATAATAATTCGATTCTTGGATGACCAAGACCCTGCGAAGCGCCTTTAATAATTAAGATGTGCCCCTAAGCGTTGCCCTAGGCTTGTCCCCTGAGGCTTATTATACCTATGCTCGTTGACCGCCTAAAGCGCTACCTGTGACAAAAAGACGGATACCGTTGTGTTGATCATTATATGCCTGTCCCTTTGCTTTTGAATAACGACCAAATTCAGCTGCCCAAAACAAAAAACAGAATACCTGTTGATAAACTGAAAAAATAATGATAGCAAACAAACCTACCAAAAAACCGTGTGCTGTTTTGGGTAAACTGAAATTACTTGTTAAATATTGTTTCTTTAAAAAGTCTATTACTGATAAATCAAATCAATGAACTTTAATAGTTCCTGCGTGTGATTAACCTCCCTAACTTCAATGTTTTTTTTGTCATATCCTGGATTTTTTCTAATAAATTCCTTTAAATGAGAACTTGGTTGTTTTCCTGTTCCACCAACGTGTTTGCACGCACATGAGGCCCACAGTCTTCCTTTCTGCATCGCTTTACTAAAGCCTACGTCATCAAAATCCCTATTATTACCTAAGTAAGAAACCATGCCCGCCGCAAAAGCATCACCAGCACCAGTGCTATCGATTACTTCTCTTTCACTTAACAAAGGATAAGCGACATAAACATATTCTGAATCCCTATATGTTCCTATTGCTCCAAATTTGTCTAATGTAAGGACAGCAGACAGTTTCTTCTTTCTAAACCACTCTAGTATCTGTTCTGACGTCATGCTGCACTGACCATTTCTAAATAGCCTTTTTGCTTCTTCCATATTCAGTTGAAATACGTCTATATAATTAAAAATATTCTCTTCTTCTTTTTCCCAAAAATCCAATCCATGACCAATTTGGCTATTGCCAAGCACCGTGTATATTAGTGCTCTATTTTGATACCTATTTAAAATTTCTTTTGTCGATGTGCCACTCTTCTTATCGCTTTGGATATGCCCTATCATAACAGTACCAAAATTGTTGCTAAAAATATCCTCTATGTCCTTTAGTTGTGCAAGAAGATGCTCATGGAAATATTCCTGCCCTTCCAAATTTTGTTTGAATATGGTCCGCTTAGCTCCACTGATTAGTATTCCTGAGGTAGGAGTCTTGATGCCTTTGTGGAGATATTTATCGGTACCCAAAAAGTTTATTATTGGTTTGGGAGTTTTTGTGTCCTCAGCAGTATTCCTAATGGCCTCTATTATTTTTCTACCTACATCGTCATCCCCCACAGGTAATACAGGTATTGCTAAGTCTCCTCCTGCCAACAGTCTCATGGCAAAGTTGACGCCACTCCCCCCATACAAATTTACCATTTCCGAATTATGCTTATTTCCTAAAATAATATCTTCTCCACATTTAAAGATAGTTTCTGCATTTGCACTACCTATTGTTAAAACAGGATACAATTGGTCAGTTTTAATGTCCATAAGCATTTCAAGCATTTTAATAATTTGAAATTGCCGTTCTTCAGACTCATTATTTAGGCGGGAAATAAATTCTTGTAACTCATTTCCAAATAGAAACTCTGATAAAGAAGCTCCAATTTGAAAAGGCAACAAAAGAGTTAGAACTTTTTTGTGATTGGCATTTTTGAGTAAGCTATAAAATTTTTTGGCTACTGTTTGTTTTTCATTTTCACTCATGGTAAAACCTTTCCTATTTTATTTAGCTTGTTCAACAAACGGTTCAGATCGTGGTTCGTTCCTCACACAATCTAACCTTATTCGTTATGTTCTTATTTATCAACTAATAAGTATATGGGTCTTCACCAAGCAGTGAGGTTTTTAAAAATACTTTTCTCCCAATGTAATTTTTTGATACGGCGAAATACAGTCCAATGAAAGTTATGATAGAACCCATGAAGATTTGATCTTTTACAGGTTCCGTATATAATTTTTGAATAATCACAGTCCAAAATAAAATAAAAAGAATAATCGGTATTGCTAATAATAATTTAGCTGTAAAATTCATTTTTTATCTTATACATAACTCGTTACTCTTGAACAATAATGCATGATAATAACGATATATTGCAATATCATGCAAAATTGCCATATAATAATACTATATATTTCTATTCATTTTCCTGCTCCAACAAAGGACTTATTAGACAACTGAAATCCTTATTCATTACATGGGTATAAATTTCTGTTTTAGTAACATCTTTGTGGCAAAGCAACTCTTGAAGGACACGAATATTGACTCCCGATTCAAGCATATGTATTGCAAACCCCGTTAGAAATTAGCTTGATTATTGTCGAAAAATAACGGTAATTTATTTTGCAAATAACGTTTACCCATACCTGACTTCAAATACCTTTCTCTTGCCTTTGCATCGTTTTCATTTAAGCTTGCTTCATAATAAATAAGCCTCCAAGGTCGTCTGCTTTTTGTAGAAAAACTGCATTCTTTATTGTACCCATAAAAAGCAGATCTGTTTCGTATGCATGAGTGGTTTCTTTTTTATTTACAAGTCTGTTATGTAAAGAAATTGTGATTTGAGAATGGCTGTGTGCTGTCATAAAGTTCATCTATAAACTTCCTTGTAAATAAGAACTTAATTAACGTTAACGGATCTTACCACAAGATGTGGCGTAGCTTCGACTATGGTAAAACCGATTTATTTTGAAACGGGATGATAAAGTTATTTATTGTTGAAGTCAATAAAAAATGGACACTAAATGTAAATAACTTTTTTGTGTCCTGTCCTGTCCCAATCATCCGGAAAATTTTCAGACGTTGTTCTGGGTCCTATTTTTGCGATCGAACATCACCGTTCGGGAATTTAAGCATAATTGCATGTATACAAACATATTTTTCCCTATTTTCATCTTCTTACTTTAATAAGCCGTTATGATTAACCGGAAAATTATAATATGAGTGCAATAATATAAATCGGCAACTCCTTCAATTTTTTTTGTTCATACCAAATATTTCAAAGTTTTAAAATCATAAATATATAATAAATAATGGATATTGAGTTAACTTGCTAAAGTGTATAATATAACAATGTGAAATTGAAGGTATATGTCTGTTTTTCAATCTTCATAAACAGCGATATGATGAAGAACACAGCAATGAATACCGTATTAGAATATGTTGGCCAAAGGAGGGGTCATTCCTCATTGTCAGGGAGACTAAATACCAAGTTAAATGCTTCGACTTAGCTCAGCATGATTTCATTACCTGCCCGACTTGTCATTCAGGCGGGGAAACGAGCCCTACAGATTTGATAATAAATATTTATTTAAAAAACTTAAACTTAATTGTAACCGACTATGACTTCAAACAATAAAGACGATTTAGTTTTTTTAACGGCAAATCAGCGTGAAATATGGCTGGAGCAGGAGCTCTTTCCGGATTCTCCTATCTATAATATTGGCGGATTTGTAGAGATAAAAGCGGCAGTAGACTGTAATGTGTTTTACCGGGCAGTAAACTGCGTTGTTGAGGAAAACGATGCGCTTCAGATCGTGCTGGAAAAGTATGGGGGTATCGCGTATCAGAGATTCGTACAATCAAATGATGCTGAGCTCCATGTTGAGGATTTCTCCGATGATCAAGACCCTAATAACAGGTGCCTTGCATGGATGCGTAAGGAGTTTGAAAAACCGTTCCTCTTGTATGGCAATCATCTTTTCAATTTCACCTTAATCAAGGTTTCTAGTGAGTTTTATGTATGGTTCTCTAAATTTCATCACATGATTATTGATGGATGGAGCATTTCATCGGTAGTCACGAGAGTCGGAGAATTATATACGGAGTTAAAAAAAGACAGCACGGTTAAGGTAACCCCAGGTAATTCCTATAGAGAGTACGCATTACATGATAGCGAATATTTCAAATCCGGGCAGTATAAAAAAGCTCAGGAGTATTGGACTGAAAATCTCAACGATGCCCCTGATCCTTTACTCCCGAGATTCAGACATACAGTTGAAAACGTTAATCAGATCAACTCTCATAAAAACCTGTCCTTACCACGGGATTTTTATAACAGGATTACCGATGAAGCTGCGAGTAAAGGATTTTCCGCCTTCCAGTTTGTTTTAGGTGTTTTTTATAGTTATTTCAGCCGTATCTATGGAAAGGAAGATATTGTTTTTGGTATTCCCGTTCTCAATAGAAGAAATAACACCGAAAAAAATACGGTTGGATTATTTATTGGAGTCATTCCGTTGCGCATACAGGCTGAACCTGACGTCACTTTTCTAGAACTGCTGGAAATTATTAAACGTAAGATACGTGAAAGTTTCAGATACCAGCACCTTCCTCTGAGCGAGATAAACCTGTGCAATAAATCACGGCACGGTAACGAGGGAAAGATCTTTGACATACTCTTTTCCTTTGAAAAGATCGATTTCTATTCATCCTTTCATGGTGTTGAAGGGCTTTTTACCCCGATGACGCTTGACAGAGAGCCTCTGGTTATTGCGTTTAAAGACTACGCTGGACGTGATCCATTTCTTGAATTCAGCTACAACAAGAATTATTTTAAGGAATTTGTGGTTGATCGCATGATGTGCCATATTGAGAAGGTATTACAGGAAACCTTTGAAACTCCTGATATCGAAGTTCGTAAGATAGATTATATACCGGAAGAAGAGAAGCAGCGTATTATCTACGAATTTAACAACACGAAAACCAGTTACCCAAAAGAGAAGACAATTTCCCAACTGTTCGAAGAACAGGTGGAACGTGCACCTGATAATACCGCTCTTGTATTTGAGAATAAAAAACTTTCTTATAGACAACTGAACGAGCAGGCGAACCGCTTTGCCCACTGTTTGAGGGAACACTATGACTTTCAACCGAATGACCTTGTAGGGGTTTTACTTAATAGATCCGAATATATGATCATTTCCCTTCTTGGTATCATAAAGGCGGGCGGTGCCTACGTCCCGCTCGACCCGGATTACCCGGGTGAACGCCTGGCCTTTATGATTAAGGACTCAGGGATTCGGATACTCATTACTCAATCTGACCTCCAGACCAAACGGTCTTCAATACCCGATCATGAATTAATAATTGTTAATATTGAAACAGTATTTAAGAGTCACTATCCAATAGTCAATCTTCAATCTTCAATCTTCAAACCTGAAGACCTTGCTTATGTTATGTATACGTCAGGTTCGACCGGAACTCCGAAAGGGGTGATGGTTGCACATAAGCCGGTAGTTCGCCTGGTAAAGAATTGCAATTATATAGAAATCTCCTCCAATGACCGTATTCTACAGACGGGGTCACTCTCCTTTGACGCGTCTACTTTTGAGATATGGGGAGCGTTGTTAAACGGCGCCGCATTATATCTGGTCCCTTTTGAGGATTTGCTTAAGACAAGCAAATTGGGAAGGATTTTGAAAGATTACCGGATAACGACACTGTGGCTTACCAGTAGTTTTTTTAATCAGATAGTGGAAGAAGATGAAAAGATATTTAGTGATGTAAAGCATCTGCTGGTAGGGGGAGAAAGACTCTCTGTTACCCATATTAATAAGCTCAGGAGCGCGAATACATCGTTGGAAATTATAAACGGATATGGTCCAACGGAAAATACGACATTTACTACCACATATAGAATCGAGCAAGTCTTTAAAACGGATATTCCCATTGGTACCTCTATATCCAATACACGGGTATACATCACGGACAAAAGTGGACAATTGTCTCCCATAGGCGTTCCGGGTGAGTTGTGTATAACGGGTGACGGTCTGGCAATGGGGTATCTAAACGAGCCGGACATTACAGATGAGAAATTTGCCCCGTGCCCGTTTGAGCCGGGAGAGAAAATGTACCGGACTGGCGACATAGTACGATTACTACCAGATAGGAATATAGAATTTCTTGGCAGGGCGGATAACCAGGTAAAAATCCATGGTTATCGGATTGAGTGTGGTGAGATAGAGCAGGCACTTTTACATCATTCTGAGATACAGAAAGCGGTAGTGGTTGTACGTGAGGAAGAGGAAGAGACAAAAGAACTGGTGACGTATTTTGTTGGCAATAATGAGCTTACTACTTCAAAGCTGAGATCATATCTGAACCGTTTTCTCCCTGAATATATGATTCCATTGTGGTTTGTCTCTCTCGATCATATCCCTTTGACACCCAATGGTAAGATAGACAAAAAGGCATTACCCGCACCGGAAGGCTTGCAGCTAGGAACAGGCGCGGAATTTGTCGCTCCGCGAAATAGTGTCGAAAGGCAACTGTCAATCATATGGGAGGCAGTGTTAGGAAGAAAGAGTATTAGTATTCGGGATAACTTCTTTGAGATCGGTGGTCACAGCCTCAATGCGACACAAGTCGTAAGCAGATTTCACAAGGTATCAGGAATAGAACTTCAGTTTCGTGATATCTTTCAATATCCTACCATAGAGTTGCTGGCTAAAGTGGCTCAGGAAAAGCAGCAGACTTTGTACCAATCAATAAAGCCGGTTGAAATACAGAAGCATTATCCTCTGTCACATGCTCAAAAGAGATTGTGGATACTGCATCAAATTGAAGAAAATTCCATCGCGTACAATATGCCGGTAGCATTTTTCCTTGAGGGGGACCTGAACTGCGAGGCACTTCAGAAAGCTTTCGAAGATTTAATAGAACGCCATGAGATATTACGAACGAGTTTTATTACGGTAGATGGAGAACCCCGGCAGAAAGTGCATAAAGGGAAAGAATTCCATATAGAAGAGGTCGATCTCAGAAAAGAGCGACATACGGTATCCAATACGGAGGAGTTGCAAAGGTCTGCGGCTGAAGAGGCACAAAGACCTTTTGACCTGAGATGCGGGCCCTTACTTCGTGTGAAGCTCCTGCAAACGTCAGAGACAAGATATCTCCTGCTCTTTACCATGAATCATGTTATAGCAGACGGCTGGTCACTGGGAATTCTGGTAAGGGAACTGTCGTCCCTCTACGAGTCATATCTGCATGATACAGAATATCCTTTAGAAATCTTGCCGTTACAATATAAAGACTATGCCGCGTGGCATGCTGGGATATTGGCAAGTGAGGGAGTACGAGCAGATCGGGAGTACTGGCATAAGAAGTTATCTGGAGAGATACCTGTACTGGATTTCCCATCAGATTATCCGCGGCCTCCTATGCAGACATTTCACGGTACAACGTATCGCTTTCGGATAGATAAGGCAATGACAGGTAAACTTAAATCCCTCAGTGCCCAAAAGGGTGCCAGTCTGTTTATGACGCTTACCGCGCTGGTGAAAGTATTGCTCTATCGTTATACGGGCCAGGAGGACATTATTACAGGGGTACCGGTAGCGGGAAGACAGCATAAGGATCTGGATGGACAGGTCGGTTTTTATGTAAATACTCTTGCCTTGAGGGATACGATATGTGGAGATGATGGATTCGCAGATGTGCTTGATAAGGTGAAGGCAACGGCAACAGAGGCGTATGATCATCAAGTATACCCGTTTGACCGTTTAGTGGAAGAGCTTAATCTCAGGAGAGACCTGAGCCGTTCTCCTCTCTTTGACGTAATGGTGGCACTGCAGAATACCGAGGAAGTAAGGTTTGATCTTCCGGGAATAAAAGTTACTCGATGTGATTTTCCCTCAACGATCAGTAAGTTTGACCTGACCATAAATTTTGAAGAGACGGAAGATACTATTCGGGTGGAAATTGAATATAACACGGATCTGTTTAAGAGCGAACGCATCGAGAGGATGGCCGCTCACTTCTTGGAACTCATGAACGGAATCGTGTCGGATGCTGATCAAAAAATAAGGGAGATCAATATCCTTCGTGAGCACGAGAGGCTTCAACTGTTAGAAACCTTTAATGATACAAGGGCTGAATATCCGGCAAATAAAACGATTGTAGACCTGTTTGAGGAGCAGGCCGAATGGACACCTCAAAATATCGCGGTAGTATTTGAAGGGATTAAACTTACCTATAAGAAATTGAACGAACAGGCTAATCGGGTAGCCCATTACCTCAGAAACGAGTACCAGATCAAGCCGGACGATCTTGTCGGGGTAATGCTTGACAGGTCGGAAAAAATGATCGTTGCCTTACTGGGGATATTGAAATCAGGGGGAGCATACGTACCCATTGACCCGGAGTATCCGGAGGAACGTCTTGCCTTTATGATTAAGGACTCAGGTATTCGAGTACTCATTACTCAATCTGATCTCCAAACCAGACTGCTTTCAATAGCCCCCAGTACGGATGTTCCTTCCTATGGGGCAGGCAATCATCAATTTGTAATTGTTACTATAGAAACAGTACTTACGAGTCACTCTCCAATAGTCAATTTCCAATCTTCAATCGTCAATCACCAACATCTGGCTTACGTAATTTATACATCTGGCTCAACAGGGCAGCCAAAAGGTTGCTTAATTACCCATCAGAATGTAGTCCGGTTACTGAAGAATGATTCTTCCTGTTTTGAATTTCATGATAAAGACGTCTGGATAATGGCCCATTCTTACAGCTTTGATTTTTCTGTCTGGGAAATGTATGGAGCACTGTTATTTGGAGGCACTTTGATTGTTCCGAAACGTGACGATGTCACGTCAACACCGGTCTTCTTGTCACTTTTGAGAAAACATCGTGTTACCGTATTGAATCAGACTCCTTCTGCCTTTTATCAATTGATACAAGAGGAGCGAAACGGAGATACTACGGACCTGGATAATCATTTGCAGTATATTATTTTTGGTGGTGAGAAACTTGAACCTGCCTATCTAAAGCCGTGGGCAGATCGATACTCACTCGACAAGATACAACTCATAAATATGTTTGGGATAACAGAGACCACAATACATGTTACGTACTGCAGATTGTCTGAGAATCATATTTATGAAGCGCAGGTAAACAGTCCAATAGGAGGACCTCTGCCTGAAACAACAGTATATATTCTGGACGAACAGCAGGGTGTAGTTCCCATTGGAATAACCGGTGAGTTATATGTAGGGGGGAGTGGTGTCTGTCGGGAATACCTGAATCGTGAAGAATTAACGAGAGAAAATTTTATTGCCAATCCGTTTAAGACTGGAGAAAGACTATACAGAACAGGAGACCTGGGAAGGAGGCTGTCGGATGGGAATATTGAATATGTGGGCCGCAGAGATGATCAGGTAAAGATTCGTGGTTACCGGATTGAGTGTGGTGAGGTAGAACAGACCCTCCTGGAGCATCCGGCAATAGAGGGAGCAGTTGTCATCGCTCGGACGATCAAAGAAGAGGCAAAGGAACTCGTGGGTTATGTGGTAACCAGGGACACGTTCATGGTATCAGAGTTACGGTCGTATTTAAGCAGATATCTTCCGGAGTATATGATCCCTTCGCTGTTTATCAAGTTGGATCAAATTCCCAGGATGCCCAATGGAAAGATAGACAAGAGGTCGTTACCAGCACCGGAGGGTATGGGCCTGGAAACTGGCGTAGAATATGAAGCCCCAAGAGATGAGATAGAGAGGCAGTTAACAGCCATATGGGAAGAGGTGTTATGGAAAGAGAAGATCGGTATACGTGACAACTTTTTTGAGATAGGCGGTCACAGTCTGAAGGCAACACAGGTAGTAAGCAGATTCCATCAGGTATCGGATAAAGAGCTGCATCTGCGCGAAATATTCCATAATCCCACCATAGCGGAACTTTCAGAAGTAATAAAGGGAAAACAGAAGACAATCTACCAATCGATACCGCCTGTTGGAAAGCAGACCCATTATGCCCTGTCACATGCCCAGAGAAGACTCTGGATACTCCATAATATGGAGGATGGTTCCATAACGTATAATATGTCTGGCGCCTTCATGCTTGAAGGGAACCTGGATCGGCAGGCATTGCAGAAGGCATTTGATACCATGATAGAACGGCATGAGATATTGAGAACAGGCTTTGTCGTAGAAGGTGGGGAACCCATACAGGTGGTACAAAAGCAGATTAGTTTTCAGGTAGATCAGATAAAAGAGATCGATTTTATAAAAAATGTGAATACTACAGATGTCGGGGAGTACTTACAGGAATGCACGGAAAAAGAGGCCCGAACACCATTTGATCTTAAAAAAGCTCCGTTGCTCCGGGTAAAGCTGTTAAGGATATCAGAGACGAAGTCGCTCTTATTAATTACGATGCATCATATTATAGGAGATGAATGGTCTGTAGGGGTTTTTTTCAGGGAACTGGATGTGTTGTATGGAGCATATACACAAAACAGGGAGAATCCTCTGAAAAACCTGAAGATACAGTACAAAGACTACGCTTCATGGCAGAATAAACTCCTGACGAGTGAAGCGGTATGTCCACATCGCGACTACTGGCATGAAAAATTATCGGGAGAGATACCGGTATTGAGAATGCCGCTTGATTTCCCCCGCCCACCGGTACAGACATCTCACGGCGCGTTACATCAGGTTCAAATAGACGGGCAATTGTCACGAGAGTTGAAATCTCTTAGTACCGGACAAGACGTCAGTCTGTTTATGTCTCTTTCCGCTCTGGTAAAGGTGTTGTTGTATCGGTATACGGGCCAGGAAGAGATTATTGTTGGTTCTCCTGTCGCAGGAAGACAGCATAAGGACCTGGAAGGGCAGATTGGCTTTTATGTTAATACACTGGCATTGCGGGATATCATACGGGGAGAGGACCGTTTTACTGAGGTATTGAGAAAGGTTAAAGAAACGGCGACGGAGGCATATGACCATCAAATCTATCCATTTGACCGCCTGGTAGAAGAATTGGGCTTGCGGAGGGATTTGAGCAGATCGCCACTATTTGATGTAATGGTGGTGTTAAAGAACAAGGAGGAAACGGAGCTTAAACTTTCCGACATCAAGGTCGCCCCATTTGAACATCCCTTAACAATCAGTAAATTTGACCTGGTATGGTATTTCATGGATACGGAAAATGGTATACAACTGAGTATAGAGTATAACACGGACCTGTTTATGGCTGATAGCATCAAAAGGATGGTTTCACATTTCCAGGGGCTGTTAAGATGCATATTGTCGGACGTAGACCAGAGGATTCACGAGATCAATCTACTCGGTGAAGACGAGAAGAATATTTTATTAGAACTATTTAATGATACGAAAGCCGACTATCCTAAGGACAAGACGATTGGAGAACTGTTTGAGGAGCAAGTGTCGAGAACTCCTCACCACGTTGCTGTCGTGTTTGAAGAGAGAAAACTCACCTATAAGGAATTGAACGAGCAGGCTAATCAGATTGCCCATTACCTCAGGAACGAGTATCAAATCAGGCCGGATGATCTGGTTGGGGTAATGCTGGACAGGTCTGAGGAAATGATTGTTGCCTTACTGGGGATATTGAAGTCCGGGGGTGCCTATGTACCTATCGACCCAGAATATCCAACAACGCGTATTCAATACATGTTGGAAGATTCCGGTTGTAAGGCACTGATTACCGATTCCCAATATATGGATATATTTGGGAACGAAGAACGTGTATCGCCTTTTATTGATCTAAACTCGCTTCCTCAGACATCGATAGAAAATCCCGAGCCTCTCTCTTCTCCTCGCAATCTGGCATACGTAATTTATACATCAGGCTCTACAGGAAAGCCAAAGGGGGCAATGATAGAACACCGTTCTTTGATCAATTTATGCTATTGGCATAAAACAGAATTTTCCCTGTCTCATGACGATAGGGTTACCCAGTTTGTCAGTTTTTCTTTTGACGTTTCCGTCTGGGAGACGTTTCCTGTGCTTGTCTCCGGTTCCTCATTGTATATCGTTCCGGAAAATACCAAATTAGATTTGAAAAAATTTAATATTTTCCTGGAGAAAAATCGTATAAATCTCAGTTTTGTCCCAACAAGCCTTTGTGAACAGTTTTTTACCCTTGATAATAAATCATTGAGAATTATGTTAACCGGCGGTGAAAATTTGAAATGTTATACTGAAAGAAATTATCGGCTTTCAAATAATTATGGTCCAACTGAAAACACTGTTGTGACTTCCACCTGTTTTATCACAGACATTTCGTCAATAACAATTGGAAAATCCATCAGTAATACCAATATCTACATACTGGATAATCAGAATAACCTTCTTCCTGTTGGTGTTCAGGGAGAGATTTGTATATCGGGAGACGGGCTGGCACGGGGATACAGAAACAATCCGAAATTGACTGCGGAGAAGTTTATTCCGAATCCTTTTCATGAAGGAGAGCGGTTGTATAAAACAGGAGACCTGGGAAAGAGATTACCGGATGGGAATATAGCGTTTTTAGGGCGGAGAGACGAGCAGGTGAAGATTCGCGGTTACCGGGTTGAATTGGGAGAAATCGAGGCGGCGTTGAAAGAACATCCTGCCGTGCGGGAGAATACCGTTATCGTCCTTGAAGTTTCTGAAACAGACAAGCGTTTAGCTGCCTATCTCGTGCCGCACCAGGGGCAGACTATTGACCGAATGGAATTACGTGATTTTCTGACCAAACGTATTCCTGGCTATATGATTCCATCTTCTTTTGTGATGCTTGACGCCATGCCTCTGACTCATCATGGTAAGATCGATCGTCGTGCATTGCCGGAATCTGAGGATGGGCTTCGGGACAGTGAAACGGATTATGCCGTACCGCAGACTGAAGCGGAACAACGTATTGCTCAAGTATGGCAACAAACGCTGCAAATGAAGAAAGTGGGAATATATGACAATTTCTTTGAAGCAGGCGGAAATTCATTACTGTTGATACAGGTTCTTGGTAAGCTGCAGGAAATCTTCGGAAATCAGCTGTCAACGGTTGAAATGTTCCAATACCCTACGATTCATGCATTAGCAAAACATCTGACGCAGGACAAAACTCGGAAAACCTTACCCGTCTTGAAAACTCCGGAAGTATCCGGCACCAGGGATATCGCAATTATCGGTATGTCGGGTCGTTTTCCGGGAGCGAAAGATGTCGATACGTTCTGGCAGAATATATGCGACGGTGTTGAGTCAATCACCTTTTTCTCTGATGAAGAACTCCTGGCGGAAGGTATTGATCCGGCGTTGGTTCATAATCCCGATTATGTCAAAGCAAACGGAGTTCTGGACGATATTGAATACTTTGACGCGGATTTCTTTGGTTACACGCCGAGAGAGGCTGAAATTTTAGCACCGCAACAACGTCTGTTTCTGGAATGTGCCTGGGAGGCAATGGAAAACGCGGGATACGATGTTGATCGGATAGAGGGGAGAGTTGGTGTCTTTGCCGGTGCCGGTATGAATGCCTATCTGTTGAACAATATTTTACCTCGTCGTGATCTCATGGAATCTATTGGAGAACACCAGTTGACCATATCCAATAAGGATGATTTTCTGCCAACCCGTATATCTTACAAACTTAACCTGAAGGGGCCAAGTGTCAATGTGCAGACGGCATGTTCCACGTCGCTCGTAGCTGTTCATATGGCATGTAAAAGCATACTCAATGGAGAATGCGACATGGTCTTAACCGGTGGCATTACCGTCGCAATTCCTCAAAAAAGAGGCTATCTGTATCAGCAGGACATGGTTGTCTCCTCTGACGGTCATTGTCGTGCTTTTGACGCTACGGCACAGGGTATCGTTACCGGAAGCGGGGTTGGAATTCTTGTGTTGAAAAGATATGATCAGGCACTGGCTGACGGCGATTGTATCCACGCGGTAATAAAAGCTTCGGCAATTAATAACGACGGGGGTGCAAAGGTCGGTTACACTGCACCGGGTGTTGATGGGCAGTCCGCGGTAGTTGCCGAGGCTATGCGGAATATAGATGCTGAAACAGTTTCTTACATAGAGGCCCATGGAACGGGGACTGCAATGGGTGATCCGATTGAAATAGCTGCGCTTACTCAGGCGTATCGAGCCCATACTCAGAAAAAACAGTATTGCGCGATTGGTTCTGTTAAAACAAATGTCGGACATTTAGATGCCGCTGCCGGAGTCACCGGTGTGATCAAGACAGCACTGGCACTCAAACACAGAAAGCTGCCGCCAAGTCTGCATTTTGAAAATCCTAATCCGAAGATTGACTTTGCCAATAGCCCATTCTTTGTGAATACGAAACTCTCTGAGTGGAAATCTGACAGTACTCCGCGCCGTGCCGGGGTAAGCTCTTTCGGGATTGGGGGTACAAATGCGCATGTCATCCTTGAGGAGGCGCCTTCCCAGATAGCGGCAGCTCCTTCTAGACCGTGGCAGCACATCCTTCTCTCGGCAAAGACGGAATCCTCCCTGGAGAAGATGACCGGAAACCTCATTGCTCATCTCAGGGAAAATCCCTCGCTTAATCTGGCTGATGTGGCCTACACCCTTCATGTGGGAAGAAAATCATTCTCCCATCGACGTTTTGTCGTTTGCAGAAATGTAGATGATGCAATAAGTGTCTTGGAATCAATGGATTCGAAAAGGATCCTGACACATTGTATTGAACCGGAAAACCGGTCCGTAACCTTTATGTTTCCCGGCCTTGGAGAACAGTATGTCAATATGTCCAGGGGTATCTACGATAGTGAACCGACATTTCGTGAGGATATAGATAAGTGTTTAGAATTCCTTGATCAACAACTGGGGATAGATTTAAAGGAGATCCTTTACCGGGAAGGGGAGGATGAGGAGGTTTCATCTTTGCAACAGCCCCGTTTCGATCTGAAAAAGATGCTGAATCGTGAACCCGAGGATGCGGATGAAGCAAGTCAGAGGCTCAATCAGACAAAGTTTTCTCATCCCGCTGTTTTTGTAATCGAGTATGCCCTGGCAAAGTTGTGGATTCGTTGGGGGATTACACCTCGTGCCATGATAGGGTACAGTCTTGGGGAGTATGTGGCTGCCTGCCTTGCCGGTGTGCTATCGCTGGAAGATACCTTACGCATCCTGGTCAAAAGAGCGGAACTCATTGAACGGCTACCAAAAGGTATAATGCTTGCGGTACCCTTGCCGGAGAATGAGCTCAAAGACATACTTGGAGATGAACTCTCCCTTGCGGTGGTCAATGCACCCTCTCTCTGTGTGGCAGCCGGGCCGGAGGAAGCAGTCATTACATTAGAAGAGTCTCTCAACAAGAGAGACATACTCTCCCGGCGCATACGAACTTCCCATGCCTTTCATTCAAAGATGATGGAACCTATGAAAGAGGAGTTTGCGAATTATTTAAAGGATATGAGTTTTTCACCGCCTGAAATTCCGTATATTTCCAATGTGACAGGGACCTGGATTACAGATGAAGAAGCAACCGATCCCTTCTATTGGGCGGAGCATACCTGCCGTACGGTTCATTTCAGTAAAGGGGTAGGTTTACTGTTGGAGAATTCAGAGACCACATTGCTGGAGGTAGGGCCGGGTCAAAGTCTAACCGGTTTTGCGATCCAGCATCCGAATAATGGAAAGGCAATGAACGGACATGTATTTCCCTCTTTGCGTAACCGGAATGAAAATCTGCCGGACGAACTGTTTCTCCTTAACACCATAGGCCGGCTCTGGCTTGGAGGCGTTGAGATAGATCATACAGCGCTTTATGCCGGGGAACAGCGTAGTCGCGTCCCACTGCCGACCTATCCATTTGAAAGGCGTAAATTCTGGATCGAACCACGACTTGATACCGACAGGATTTCTTCTGACGCTAATGATGAGAAGGTCATGCCGCGAACTGAGATGCGGGACTGGTTCCATGTTCCCGGCTGGAAGCAGTCGGTACTGTCCCAGGTAGAGTGGAACAGGAACTTGAAATGGATGATCTTTATTGATGGATCAGGTCTTGGCCGTTCACTGTTAGACCTGCTCAGGCGTAAAAACCAGGAGGTCGTTATCGTAAAAAGAGGTGAACTCTTCTCGAATGACGAGGAGGGTATTTATACCCTCAGCCCCGGCCAGCCGGAAGAGTATTGTCGATTAATCTCAGAACTCAATGAATCGGGAAAGCTACCTGATAAAATTGTTCATCTGTGGAGTCTTGACTCTTATGACAGGGAGCAGGATAGTGAATCCGGATTCAAATCACATCCCGGGTCACTGGATTCAAGATTCTATAGTCTCATCTTCCTGGCACGGGCTATTGGGAAAGAGGGAATTCAAACTCTACTTAATTTGGGAATTGTCACCAATAACATGCAGAGTGTAACCTCAGATGAGACCGTCCTTCCCGAAGCAGATACAACTTTGGGACCCTGTAAGATTATTCCTCAGGAATACAAAAATATCGTATGTAGCAGTATTGATTTCGCAATCCCGGATCAAGATGAAACGGATTATGAACTGATAATTGAACATATAACGACCGAGTTTCTTTCAAATCTGCCTGATCAAGTTGTCGCCTATCGCGGATTCAGGAGATGGGTACAGACTTTTGAAAAGATTCGATTGGAAGGACACAAGGCTTCACGTGTCGAAAGGGATATTCCCGAAAAAACGGAAAGAGAATCCCTTTCCGATCCTGTGAATGCACGGCCTGACCTTGGAACAACTTACAAGCCTCCGGAAAATGAGATCGAGAAAAAGATCGTCGAAATGTGGCAGAGTTTGCTGGGTATTGAAAAGATAGGGATCTATGACAACTTCTTTCAATTGGGAGGCCATTCACTTCTCGGTATTCGACTCCTCTCCCGTTTGCAAGAAGCATTTCAGGTAGACATACCTTTGAAGACCCTGTTTGACGCGCCTACGGTTATTGAGTTGACCAGGCTGATTGAAGAGATGTTTCTCATGGAGATAGAGGGATTAAGTGAAGAAGAGATCAGTGAACAGGTGTCAGATATCCAACAGGAACAGGAAAAGGTTTCAGATATCGATACAGCGCAAAGCTATGAACTCCCGAATAAGATGGTAATCCGGCATCTGAACAAGGCTGAGACTGACCACTTCTATAAAGATATCTTTGAAGATAACGTATATTATAAGCATGGAATCAAGATCAATGAAGGTGATATTGTCTTTGACGTCGGGGCAAATATAGGGCTTTTTACCCTTTTCGCACACGACAAGTGTAAGGATGCAACGATCTACTCTTTTGAGCCAGCACCACCTCTCTTTGAGATTTTAAAGGCAAACGTTACCAGCTACGGAGTAAAGGGCACACTATTCAACTGTGGATTATCAAATAAACCGGGAGAGACAAGTTTTGTCTTTTATCCCAGGACTGCGGGGATGTCTTCTTTCTATGCCGATAAAAAAGAGGAGATGGACGTTTTAACGGCAATTATGGAAAATCAGCGTCGTATGGGAATAGAGGGTATGGACCAGGTTCTTGAGTATGCCGGCGAACTCCTGACAGAACGGTTTAAGGAAAAGGAATATGTCTGTCAGTTGCGGAGACTCTCCGACATAATAAAGGAGTATAAGATCGACAGCATCAGCCTTTTGAAGATCGATGTTCAAAAGAGTGAACTGGACGTTATTGAGGGCATTGATGAGGAAGACTGGGGCAGGATCAGACAGGTCGTGATCGAGGTACATGATATAGACGGCCGTGTAGACCATATCCGGTCTATCCTGAGTGATAAGGGGTATAAAGTATATGTGGAACAGGATGAACTCTATAAAGGATCAATTATCTTTAATATCTATGGGATAAGGAATGATGGAGTAAGATAGCACTTTTACAAAAGCGTTTTGAACAATTTCAGAAAAATTAAAATTAAGGAATTAAGGAATTTAGGAATTGGGGAATTCCCGCCTAGTGTCGAGCAAGCAGGAATTCCTTAATTCCTCAGTATTATAATTCAACTCATTCGGTTTAGGAATTTTTCATGTTTCGAAGTGACTCGGTAAGAGAAAAACTGGCAAAACTGTCTCCTGAGAAAAGATTGCTTTTAGAGAAGAGGATCAGTGGTAAGAGTATTCCTGAAAAATCCTCTGAAATAATTCTTCCTCGTTCAGAAACGGGGCCGGTCCCATTATCTTTTGCTCAGCAACGGTTGTGGTTTCTGGATCAACTGGAAGAGAATCGTACCGTATACAACGAAGTCGGCGGACTCAATATTACTGGTCCGTTGAAAGTCACTGTCCTGGAACAGTGCCTGACCGAGATCATTCGACGTCACGAAATTCTGCGTACCACCTTTCCCACGAAAGATGAAGTCCCCGTTCAAGATATTGCACCACCTCAAGCGGTAACCATAAAACCCTTCTATTTGCAAGCACTGCCTGAAAAGGAGGCATGGGAAGAGCTGCAACGATTAACTATCGAGGAGAAGCAGAAACCTTTCGATCTTGTCAAAGGTCCATTGCTGCGAATAAACCTGTTACGACTGCCAGATGTCAGAACCGAACAGGGGATCCAGGTACCAAACTATATCTTCCTGTTGACCGTACACCATATTATTTATGATGGCTGGTCAATGGAGGTTTTAACCCATGAACTATCAAATCTATACGAAGCCTTTTCGTATGGACGGCCTTCTCCTTTGCCTTCTTTACCGATTCAATATGCGGATTTTGCCAGCTGGCAACGGAAATGGCTTGGAGGTAAAGTACTTGAACAGCAAGCTGCTTATTGGAAACAGCAACTGGCAGGATCGCCAACGTTACTGGACCTGCCGACCGATTATCCACGTCCATCAATACAACGTTTCCAGGGGGCCAGTTTAGAATTCAATCTGTCGTCCGAAATTACGAACCAACTGAAACAACTGAGTCAGCAAACGGAAACCTCTCTCTTTATGGCACTCTTCTCGGCATTCGCCATCTTATTGTCCCGCTACAGCGGACAGAGAGATATTGTTGTCGGCTCTCCTGTTGCGAATCGTACCCAGAGCCAGGTTGAACACCTGATCGGTTTTTTTGTTAATACTCTGGTGTTACGCCTTAATCTGAAAGGTAATCCTACCTTTGAGGAAGTTTTGAAACAGACACGACAGATGGTATTAGGGGCATATGCCCATCAGGACATTCCTTTTGAGCAATTGGTTGAAGAATTACAACCGGAAAGAGACCTGAGCCAATCACCACTGTTTCAGGTCCTGTTTATTCTGCAGAATCCACCGATAGTGAACCTGGAACTGTCCGGGTTACGTGTCGAACTCTTAAAACAGGAAAGTGTTGTGGCAAAATTTGATCTTTCATTGTTCATCTTTGAAACGACTCAGGATTTAACCGCTGTTTTTGAATATAACACCGACCTGTTTGAACAGGCGACAATTGAGAGGATGGCCGGACATTTACAGACCTTGATCTCGGGACTGGTGGCAAATCCGAAACTGCCGATTCACGAATTACCGCTGCTGACCGAAGTAGAGCTGCAACAACGACAATTATGGAATGAGACGGCAGCGGATTATCCGTACGACAAAACCATAGGAGACCTCTTTGAGGAACAGGCAGAGCAGACTCCTGACCACGTTGCCGTCGTCTTTGAAGAAAGAAAACTCACTTATAAGGAATTGAACGATAAAGCCAACCAGGTTGCACATTATCTCAGAGATCAATACCGGATAAAATCGGATGATCTGGTCGGGGTAATGCTGGACAGATCGGAGGAGATGATCGTTGCCCTACTAGGGGTATTAAAGTCCGGAGGAGCTTATGTACCCATAGATCCTGAATATCCTGAGGAACGTATCAAATTTATATTGGAAGACTCAGGCTGTGAGGCGCTTATAACGGAAGGGAAATATATAAAGACTTTTGAAAAGAAGAAAGATTACCCTGCTTCTTTTTATATTGATATAAACACTGTTCCACAAGGTTCAACCGGTAATCAGAAACACCGGGCTTTCCCCCATCATCTTGCTTATGTTATCTACACCTCCGGGTCTACCGGGAAACCCAAAGGTGTGATGGTTACTCACAGAAATATCGTAAGCTTCCATCTCAACCTGAAGAAAACATTTTGTCTGCAATCTTCGGATACCATACTTGGATTAACAACTATTTGCTTTGACATATCGATGTTGGAGCTGATCTGTAGTCTCTTATCAGGCATGAAGGTTGTTATTACGCCAGATAACATTTCCAGTGTACCGGAGGAATTAGTAAAAGTTGTGACGAATAACCGTGTTTCCGCATTGCAGATAACACCATCCAGGCTGAAATTGGTCATAGAATCAGTTGGAATAGAATCACTCCTGAGTGTTCGTGTTCTCCTGATAGGCGGGGAAGAATTGCCACAACATCTTTTTGAACAGTTAAAGCCGCTTGTTTCCACGGATATCTATAACGTTTACGGCCCCACGGAGACAACAGTCTGGTCATGTAGTAAGAAGCTGAATGATGGTACTCTTACTATTGGTACACCTCTTTTGAATGAGGAGATATACATCCTGTCAGAGGATCTTACATTACAACCGACAGGGGTAAAGGGGGAAATCTGTATAGGGGGCACCGGTGTATCAAGAGGGTATTGGCAAGATCCGGTAATGACCACAGAAAAATTCGTGCCGCATCCCTTCAGGAGAGGTGAGCGATTATATAAGACAGGTGACCTGGGCAGATTGCTGCCTGACGGGGATATCGAATTTCTAGGCAGAAAAGATGATCAGGTAAAAGTTCGCGGCTACCGCATTGAGTGCGGCGAGGTGGAACAAACCCTCTTAAAGCATCCGGATATTAAGCAAGCAGTCGTTGTTGCCGTACCGATAAAGGAAGAAATGACGGAACTGGCAGCATATCTTGTTTGCGGGGAGGAAATTACGGCATCAGAGTTGAGGGATCATGTAAGCAGGTTCCTGCCGGAGTACATGATCCCATCATGGTTTATACCACTGGAACAGGTCCCTCTGACGCCTAACGGAAAGATAGACAGGAAGGCATTACCGGCTCCGGATGGAATGGAGGTAAGTACAGGCATCGAATACGTTGCTCCCCGTGATGAGCTGGAAAGGCAACTGGCCGCCGTATGGGAGGACGTGTTAGGAAGGGAAGGTATTGGCATACAGGATAACTTCTTTGAAATAGGGGGCCACAGTCTTAAGGCTACACAGGTAGTAAGCAGATTTCACAAATTATCAGACAAAGAACTGCGGTTACGTGAGATATTTCAGTATCCCACCATAGCGTCGCTGTCGGAAATAGTACGGGAAAAACGGGAAACTGTATACCAATCGATACTGCCGGTTGCAGAACAAGTTCATTATCCCCTGTCGCATGCCCAGAAGAGGTTATGGGTATTGCATCACATGGAAGAATGTCCCATTGCCTATAATATGCCGGGGGCCTTTATGCTTGAAGGCAAATTAGATAAACAGGCATTTCAGAATTCATTTGAAGAGTTGATACAACGCCATGAGATACTGAGAACGAGCTTTATAACGGTAGAGGGGGAACCACGCCAGAAGATATTGAGTGAGGTAGAATTTCGTATTGAAGAAATTGACTTACGTATTGATAAGGAGACGATACCGGAGAATGGGTTATTAAAACAACATGCTGAACAGGAGGCACAAACCCCCTTTGATCTCGGAAAGGCACCGCTGCTTCGTGTCAAGCTGTTGCATATATCAGAAACGAGATATCTGCTGTTATTCACTATACACCATATTATCGCTGATGGCTGGTCACTTGATGTGCTGGCTGGGGAGCTATCGTCTCTCTACAAGTCGCACGCTTTTAATGAGCATAATCTATTAGAAACATTACCACTGCAATATAAAGACTACACGGCGTGGCATAATGAGCTACTGGAAAGTGAAGGAATCCGTGCGGATCGGGAATACTGGCGTAACAAGTTATCGGGAGAGATACCCGTTCTGGATATCCCGACTGATTATACACGGCCGCCTGTACAAACATACCAGGGCTCCATTCATCTTTTTCAGATATCTGAGGCATTGACAGAAGGGTTGAATGCTCTGAACTCACGGTATGGGGTGAGCCTGTTTATGTCGATCATGGCACTGGTGAAGGTGTTGCTCTATCGTTATACCGGGCAGGAGGATATTGTCGTAGGCGCTCCCATAGCAGGGAGACAGCATAAGGAATTAGATGGGCAGATAGGTTTTTATGTCAATACCCTGGTATTAAGGGATTCCATAAGCCGTGAAGACTCTTTTGCCGAGGTGTTAGATAAAATAAAGAGGACGGCAATGGAGGCGTACGACCATCAAATATATCCCTTTGACCGGTTAGTGGAGGAGCTTGATCTCAGGAGAGACTTGAGCCGCTCGCCGCTCTTTGATGTGCTGCTGGTATTACAGAATAAGCAGGAGACGCAGTTTGAGCTTCCGGGAGTCACTATTAGCCCTTTTGAGTATTCCACAACAATCAGCAAGTTTGACCTGACATGGTATTTTACGGAGACGGAAAACGTTATCCAGGTGGGGATAGAGTATAACACGGCATTGTTTAAGGATGCGCGCATTGAAAGAATGTCTGCTCATTTCCTGAAGCTCCTCAAAGGAATTGTATCGGATGCAAACCGGAAGGTACAGGAAGTCAGTTTACTCAGCGAATATGAGACGTCTCAGGTACTGAATCTTTTTAACAATACGTGGACGGAATATCCGGGAGAGGAAACTGTTGTTGATCTGTTTGAGGAACAGGCCGCTCTGGTGCCGGAGAAAGTTGCCGTGGTATTTGAAGAGAGAAAACTCACCTATAAGGAGTTAAATAAACAGGCTAATCAGGTAGCCCATTATCTCAGGAATGAGTGCGAGATCAGGCCGGATGATCTTGTCGGGGTTATGCTTGACAGGTCAGAGGAAATGGTCGTTGCGTTACTGGGGATATTGAAATCAGGGGCGGCGTATATGCCTATTGACCCTGATTACCCGAGAGAACGTCTGGCCTTTATGATAATAGACTCAGGTATTCGGATACTCATTACTCAACCTGAACTCCGAACCAGACTACTTTCAATAGTTCCCGGTACGGGCGTTCCTTCCTACGGGGCAGGCAATCATGAATTAACCGTTGTTAATATTGAAACAGTACTTACGAGTCACTATCCAATAGTCAATCTTCAATCTTCACTCGTCAATCCCCAGGATCTGGCATACGTAATCTATACATCAGGTTCAACGGGAAAACCGAAAGGAGTGTTGGGAACACATCAATGTCTGCAAAACTTAATGCAATGGCAGTTGAGGGAAAGCGGCATTGAAGGAGAGTTAAAAACGCTGCAATTTGCCGCACTGAGTTTTGATGTATCAATTCAGGAAATATTGTTCAGTTTAATTTCACGGGGTGAACTGCATATCGTTGGTTCCGAGTTGCGCTATGATATGGTTCGATTAGCGGATTATGTCAAAGAAAACAGTATTCAGCTCATTACGTTACCATTTTCCGCGTTACATATATTTTTTGATGAATCCTCAAAGGAAGATATTCCCTATGAAAAACTGGGAAGTATCAGGCATATTATTACGTCCGGAGAGCAATTACAAATCACGAAAGGGATTTATCTCTTTTTGAAGCAGCAGCCAGATGTAAAACTCCATAACCAATACGGGCCGTCTGAAACTCATGTTGTTACCAGTTATACCATTGATGAACGTTTGTCTGAGAGTGACAGTCTCCCCCCGATTGGAAGTCCGGTTTCCAATACGCAAATCTACATATTAGATCAGAAACAGCAACCGGTACCCATTGGTATAACGGGAGAGTTGTATATAGGAGGGGCCAATGTCGCGCGGGGTTACCTGAATAACCGTGATTTGACTCATGAGAAGTTTATTCCGGATACGTTTAGGGAAGGGGACCGATTATACAGGACAGGGGATCTGGCTAGATGGTCGCCGGATGGGAATATCGAATTTCTGGGCAGAAGAGATGATCAGGTGAAAATTCGTGGTTTCCGGATCGAGTGCGGCGAGGTGGAGCAGAACCTTTTACAGCATCCATCGATAGACGAGGCTGTCGTTGTTGCCAGGGAAAATGAAGCAGGTGATAAAGGACTGGTATCATACCTTGTCAGCAATGAGAAAATATCATTGCCGGAGATCAGGAAACACCTTTCACTCAAGGTTCCCGATTATATGATTCCGTCGTATTTTGTGGAATTGGAAGAGTTACCTTTAACCCCCAGCGGCAAGATAGACCGTAAAGCATTGCCGGAGCTTGATGACGAAGCGCTAGATTCGAGTGCCTTTACGTCAGCCAGAACGCCGACTGAGGAGGTGATAAGTAGCATATGGTCAACAGTTTTAAAACGGGAACATTTGGGCATACACGATAATTTCTTCGAACTGGGTGGGCATTCCCTGAAGGCGACACAAGTGATAAGCCGCATCCACGATTTCTTTCATATCGATTTGACGGTCCGGGTGATGTTTGAAGCTCCGACAATAGCAGAACTGGCAAGGCAGGTTGACAAGACCGTTATCAATAACCGATCAAATATTCCACCGTTGGCAAAGGCAAGCCGTGAAGGTGAACTACCGTTATCATTCGCTCAGAGCCGTATATGGTTTTTAGACAGAATGGAGGGAAGCAGTGTTGAATACAATATGCCCGAGGCCTTGCGGTTAAAGGGGAATCTTGATATTGAATCCCTGGAGAGGACTATATATGAGATCGTGCGGAGGCATGAGAGCCTTCGCACTCATTTTGAAGAGATAGATGGCCGCCCTGTTCAGGTAATCAAGGATGAGGTAAACATCAAGATCCCGATCATTGATCTAACAGGAATGAAAGAGAAGGAGCGAGAGCATGAAGTAAAACAGATCATAAGGGATGAAGCGAACAAGGCGTTTGACTTAGGCAAGGGGTCGGTACTACGGGTACGTATCATTAAATTAACAGATAATGAGCATATACTTTTAAGAACGTTCCATCATATTGTATCGGACGGTTGGTCAATGGGAGTATTCTTACGAGAATTTGCTACACTGTATGAGACTTTTACCAAAGGTGGTAAACCCTCTTTGCCTGAACTTATAATCCAGTACGCTGACTTTGCGATATGGCAAAGGAGCTGGCTGGATGACAGTACAATAGATTCGGGACTTGAGTATTGGCGTAATCAACTGAAAGGTGCTCCTCCTTTATTGGAATTGCCTATTACAAATCCTCGACCGGCAATTCAGACATTTGATGCCGGGCATTATGCAAGCAAGCTGGAACCTCAATTGATTTATCAATTACGCAAACTGAGTGGTAAAAACGGGTGTACGTTATTTATGACGTTGTTATCTGCTTTTTCAGTCTTGTTATACCGTTACAGTGGTTGTAAAGACATCGTAGTGGGATCTCCGATTGCCAATCGTCAGAGGCCTGAGCTGGAGGAACTAATAGGCTTTTTTGTAAATTCGATTGTAATGCGTACTGATCTCTCCGGTAATCCTGCTTTTATGGAACTGTTGAGCAGAGTGAGGCAGACAACCCTTGACGCATACGCGCATCAGGACATACCGTTTGAGAAGATCGTGGAGGAACTCGAACCTGAAAGAAATATGAGTTATACGCCTCTGTATCAGATTGTATTTGCGTTACAAAATGCTCCAATGGGTAAACAGGAATTATCGGATATTGAAATTACCCCTATTATTCCTGATGATATCCGTGTACGTTTTGATCTTGAAGTTCACTGTTTTGAAGACGGAGATGATATCCATTCGGTATTTATCTACAATAAGGACCTTTTTGACGAGACTGCAATAGAGTGCATGTCGCATCATTTTACTACACTGCTGGAAGGTATTGTCAAACAACCTGAAACAGAAATTTCCCGCCTGCCCATATTGACACCACAAGAGAAGAATCAATTGCTCTTTAAGTGGAACCAAACCGGTTGTAAGTATCCGAAAGAAAAAACGGTTGTTGATCTATTCGAGGAACAGGCCGAGACCGTACCTGATAACATTGCCCTAGTATATCAGGACGAGAAGTTAACATACAGGGAATTGAACCGGAAAGCAAATCAGCTTGCTCATTATCTCATGAAACAGGGAGTCAAACCAGAGAAGTTAACAGGTTTGTGTATTGAACGATCGACTCTAATGATAATTGGGATCTTGGGTATCCTGAAGGCAGGTGGTGGTTATGTTCCGTTGGACCCTGATTATCCACGGGAACGCTTGAATTATATGATTGATGATTCGGATCTTGATATTGTTCTGAGCACTGAAAATATAAAAGACAAATTGCCGGAATCAATACAAACCGTAATCTTGCTGGATCGAGATTGGGACCAGGCAGATAGAGAGTGCACAGAAAATTCGGATAGACAAAGTGGGACGGACAATCTGGCTTATGTGATTTATACGTCAGGCTCGACTGGGGTGCCAAAGGGGGTATTGGTTGAACATGGAAATTTATTTCACTCTACCTGGGTGCGAAAAGAATACTACAGGTCAACCGGATTAGAAACATTTTTATTGCTTTCTCCCGTTAGTTTTGATTCCTCTGTCCCTGGTATATTCTGGTCTTTAACTCAAGGTGTAATGCTCGTTTTGCCGGAACAACAATTAGATGTAGGTGTACTGATAAGATTGATGGCTGAACATCGTGTCACTCACTTGATAAGTGTGCCAGCATTATATTCAGCTCTGTTATCACTACCTGATAGTTTCGATCTAACCAACTTGAGAGTAGCAATTATTGCTGGAGAAAGTGGTTCGCGAAACTTACTTTCACAACATTATGCGAAATTACCCAATACCAGACTATTCAATGAATACGGACCTACAGAGGGAACGGTATGGTGTAGTGTACACTGTTTTAAAAATCCTCATGATAATTTAGCGTGTATCGGCAGTCCAATAGCCAACACAAAAATCTATATTTTAGATGTGGACCTTAACAATACACCGCCAGGCATCCCCGGCGAATTGTGTATTGAGGGTGCCGGATTAGCCAGAGGATACCGCAATCGGCCGGATCTAACAGCGGAGAGATTTATACCGAATCCGTTCAACAATACTCCTGGATCACGTTTATACAAAACTGGGGACCTGTGTCGATATTTGTCTGACGGGAGTATAGAGTTTATAGGTCGAATTGACAATCAGGTAAAACTGCGCGGTTATCGGATAGAATTGGGTGAGATAGAGTCGGTTTTAGCATCCCATCCGGATGTGCAGCATTCAGCAGTGATTATGTGTGAAGATAGAGCACACGACAAAAAACTAGCTGCTTATGTGGTTGTCGGTGCTGAGTCAGGTACTATGCAAAGTGAATTCAGAGAAAAAAGCCTATCCAATCATGTTTCTCACTGGCGTGAACTGTACGAAAATATACATACCCAACCCACATCCGATGAGCAGGATGATTTTAATATAAAGGGCTGGAACAGCAGTTATACCGGAGAACCGATTCCTGCTGAGGAGATGCGTGAATGGGTTGATCAAACCGTTAGCCGCATACAAGCGCTATCCCCCGATCGAGTATTGGAGATAGGTTGTGGTACCGGTTTACTGTTATTGCGCATAGCCCCGCATTGCACTACGTATACCGGGACGGATTTTTCTGATACTGCCTTATCAAGTTTGGAAAATTATATAAAAAAGAGGAGAGACCTATCACACGTTACATTATATAACAAGTCCGCCGAGGAAACCGGTTTTCTTGAAGATAATAATATAGATACTGTGATTCTTAACTCTGTCGCGCAATATTTTCCCGGTATGGATTATCTGTTCAAGGTAATAGAAGCCCTGGTTAAAACGGTGAAACGGGGAGGTGCAATTTTCCTCGGGGATTTGCGCTGTCTTCCTCTGTTTGAGACTTTTCATACGTCAGTGCTGCTTCATAAGGCAGAGAATGATATGTCGCTGGACGAACTGCGGTTACTTATCAAACAAAGTATGCTGGAAGAGAAGGAGTTGGTAATACATCCTGAATTTTTCACTATGCTGAAAGAACATCTACCGGCGATAGGGAGGGTTGATATTGCTCCGAAACGAGGGGACTATTGTAATGAACTCAGCCTTTTTCGCTATGATGTTACGCTCCATATCGGGCCGAAGCAGCAGATGGATGAGGATATAGAATGGGTGGTATGGAACGATTCTCTGGATTTGAAAAATAAACTGAGATCATATGATAAATCTCTTGAGAAGACAATCGGATTCCGTGGAGTAAGAGACGATAGGATTGCGAAATATGTTTATGCTGTGGAACTGCTGCATGATGCACAGTGCGACCTTAAAAATGTTGGAGAATTTCGTGATCATATTGCTCAAAAATTTGCAACGGAAACAATACGAATTACCCCTGAGACCATTTATACACTGGCCGGAAAATATCTGGTTAACTGGATGGATATTGATGCAACCGGGAGTTATAACATTATAATTAGCGGTAAATGGAACGTAACAGATACGTTCGTAAAAGATGCTCATGAAAATGAAGATTTTCCTTTACAAGTAAGAGTGCACTCTTACGGTAATAACCCATTGAAAACACAGGAAAACAGGGAACAGATAAAATCCCTCCGCGGCTATCTTGCGGAACGGATACCGGATTACATGCTTCCTGCGACGATAACAATCCTTGATGAAATGCCTTTAACGCCAAGCGGCAAGATAGACAGAAATGGATTGCCTGATCCCGATCAAACGGGAATAATATCCGGAGCAGAATATAGAGCCCCTTGCAATAGAATTGAAGAGGAGCTTGTTACGATATGGGGTGAATTGCTGGGGAAGGAGCGGATAGGTATCGATGATAATTTTTTTGAACTGGGAGGGCACTCTTTAAAGGCAGTAAGGGTCATAAGCAAGATCCATTATGAACTTGGTGTAGAGGTTAATCTGAGGAATCTGTTTCTCTATCCAACGATATCCGGACTGGCAGACGTAATTGCGGGTATGGAAAAGAGTGTCTATACACCCATAGCACCCATACCTGAAGCAGAACACTATCCACTATCCCATTCCCAAAAGAGGTTATGGACTCTTGATAAATTCGAAAAAGATAGCATCGCTTACAATGCCCCTGCCGCTCTTATGATAGAAGGTGATTTAAACCTGGAATCGCTTCAGGGTTCTTTTGGGAGTTTGATAGAGAGACATGAGATATTGCGGACCAGGTTTATCACGGTAAATGGAGAACCGAGGCAGAAGATCGAAAAGGCGAATTCATTTCATATTGATATTGCTGACATGAGCGACAGCCCCAATGGGGACAAAGACGCAAAAATTGCCGCCTATGAATATGCTCATGCTCCCTTTAATCTTGAAAAGGGCAAATTGATCAGAGTAAAGGCCATAAAACTGAAAGATAATCGCTGTATGATCTTATTGAATATGCACCATATTATATGCGACGGTTGGTCAATACCCATATTTGTGAGAGAGCTCATGGCCTTTTACGAATCGAATCTCCACGGCAGGGATGCCATATTGCCTGCGCTTTCCATACAATTCAAAGATTATACGGTATGGCATAATGAACAGCTTGAAAGTGACAGCTTAAAAGGTGCGGGTGATTACTGGCATAGGAAATTATCGGGAGAGATACCTGTCCTGGACTTGCCTGCTGATTTTCCACGACCCGCGGTCCAGAGTTTTGAAGGTGACAGAGTAAACTTTACGATCATCAGAGAAGACACATCCTTCTTAAAAAGACTGGCCGGATCGCATGGCGTGAGCCTCTTTATGAGCCTTGTTGCAATGGTAAAAGTGCTTCTGTACCGGTATACCTGTCAGAATGATATCATTGTTGGAACGCCGATGGCAGGCAGACAGCATAAGGATCTGGAAGGACAGATCGGATTTTATGTAAATACCCTTGCACTCATGGACGATGTAAAAGGCGAGGAGCCTTTCAGTATGCTCCTGAAGAAGGTAAAGGAAACGGTTACGGCAGGCTTTGATAATCAAATATATCCGTTTGATCTTCTTGTGGAAGAGCTTGAAGTGAGAAGGGATATGAGCCGCTCGCCCCTCTTTGACGTAATGGTGACTATGCAGAACAGTGAAGAGGAGGAGTTTCATCTATCGGGAGTGACTATTTCGCCGGTAGAGATCGATTATCATATAAGTAAGTTTGATGTAACCTTCAGCTTTATCGAAATTGGTGAAGAGATATTCTGCTCAATTGAATATAACACTGCTCTTTATAAAGAAGACCGGATAAAAAGGACGGTCAGCCATTTTAAGACCCTTTTTCATAGTGTGATTTCCAATCCGGAAATAAGAGTTGATTCAATGAATATTCTGCCGGAAGAGGAACGGCATAAACTGATTTACGAGTTCAACGAAAGTGAAGCTGAATATACGAAAGAGAAGACCATCTCAGCGTTATTTGAGGAGCAGGTAGCAAGGACTCCGGATAACATTGCGGTTGAATTTGAGGAGAAAGAGCTTACCTATAAAGAGCTGAACGAACAGGCCAATCAGGTTGCTCATTATCTCAGGGAACAATACCAGATAAAACCGGATGATCTGGTAGGCGTAATGATGGATAGATCGGAGGAAATGATCGTTGCCCTGCTGGGTATAATGAAATCTGGAGGCGCGTATGTACCCCTTGACCCTGAATATCCTGAGGAACGAATAAGGTACATGTTGGAAGATTCCGGATGTAAGGTGCTCATTACACAATCTGAATTACAAACCAGACTGCTTTCAATAGTCCCCAGTACGAGCGTTCCTTCTTACGGGGCAGGCAATCATGAATTAATAATTGTTACTATTGAAACATTACTTACGAGTAACTCTCCAATAGTCAATAGTCAATCGTCAATCGTCAATCTTCAAGATTTGGCATACGTAATCTATACTTCAGGGTCAACGGGAAGGCCGAAGGGGGTGATGATTGAGCAAAGAGGTTTTATCAACATGATTTTTGATCAACAGTCGGGATTCAATATAACTTCATCGAGCCGGGTTTTACAACTTGCATCCCCTTCATTTGATGTATCACTCCATGAGATGTTTACCGCGCTTTTGTGTGGTGGTACCCTGGTGTTAATTAATAAAGATAAGATTACTACACCAATGAGTTTCCTCAACTATGTAGAAGAAAAAAGGGTTTCTATTGCTTCAATGTCTCCCGCGTTTTTAAAGACTTTGGAGCATCACCCTTTGCCGACCATTCATACCCTGGTTACCGGAGGAGAACCGCCAAGCAAGGAAGAGGTTAGTTTTTATCATAAAACAAAGCAGTACATAAACGCATACGGACCTACGGAGACATCAGTTTGCGCTGCATATTACCGGGTAACTTCTGATACGAACTATCGGGGAGACTTGCCAATTGGAAAACCTGTTTCAAATATTTCAATCTATATACTCAATGAATCACTGCCGCCTGTTCCCATTGGAGTTTTCGGGGAGATTTGTATATCAGGCGTGGGGTTGGCTCGGGGTTATGTTAACAACCCGGTGTCTACGGCTGAGAAGTTTATTGCACATCCTTTTAAGAAAGATGAACGGTTATACAGGACAGGAGACCTGGGAAGATGGCTGCCGGACGGGAATATTGAGTTCTTCGGCAGGAAAGATGACCAGGTCAAAATACGTGGTTACCGGATTGAGTGCGGTGAGATAGAACAAACCCTTTTGCAGCATCCGGAAGTTGAGCAGGCCGTCGTTGTTGCACGAATAATCCCGGGAGAAACACAGGAGTTGGTAGGATATTTAATCAGCAGAGAAGAACTCACCGTATCAGAATTGCGGTTACATGCAGGCCGCTTTCTGCCGGAATACATGATTCCGTCCTGGTTTGTCCGGCTGGAACGTTTTCCTTTGACGTCTAGCGGTAAGATAGACAGGAAGGCATTACCGGTGCCTGAGGGTATGGGTCTGGAAACAGGTGTTGAATATGTTGCTCCCCGTGACGAGATAGAGCGGCAATTGGCTACAATATGGGAAGAGGTACTCGGGAGAGAGAAGGTCGGGATACATGACAACTTTTTTGAGATAGGGGGGCACAGCCTCAAGGCAACCCGGATAGTAAGTAGATATCACAGCGTATCAGACATAGAGCTTTGGTTACGCGATATTTTCCAATATCCTACGATTGCAGCATTGGCAGAAGTATCAAAAAGCAAACTGAAGACCGGGTATCAATCGATTACGCTAATCAAAGAACAGTCTCACTATCCCCTGTCACATGCCCAGAAGAGATTATGGGTATTGCATCACATGGAAGAATCTCCCATAGCGTATAACATGCCGTCTGCATTGATGCTGGAAGGAGACTTTAATCACCGGGCATTTCAGAAGGCGCTTGAAGATTTGATCGATCGACATGAGATTTTACGAACGAGCTTCATAACGATAGAGGGAGAACCACGGCAAAAGATACGAAAAGAGGCAGGATTTCGAATTGAGGAAATCGACTTGCGGGAAAATCATAATATCATGAGCAATGCTGAATCGTTACAGAAATACGCTGAAAATGAGGCGCGCACTCCCTTTAATCTGGAAAAAGACCACTTGCTTCGAGTAAAGCTGTTACGGGTATCGGAAACGACATACCTTCTTTTATTCACCATGCACCATATTATAGGAGATGGCTGGTCAATCGGGGTATTGGTACGGGAACTCGTAGACCGGTACGAGGGATATTGTCAGGGCAGGGAAATTTCACTTGAACCCTTGAGGATACAGTACAAAGACTATGCGGCATGGCAGAACAGGCAGATAGAGAGTGATGCGGTAGAGGTACATCGTACATACTGGCATGAGAAGTTGTCTGGAGAGATTCCCACATTGGATACCCCCACCGATTACGCGCGTCCACCGGTGCAGACATTCAAAGGAGCCAGTCACCATTTTCAGATAAATGAGACAATTTCAGAAGAATTGAAGACACTCAATTCCCGCTATGGGGTAAGCCTGTTTATGACGCTTACCGCATTGGTCAAAGTGTTATTGTATCGGTATACAGAACAGGAGGATATTATTGTGGGTACTCCTGTGGCCGGAAGACAACACAGAGACCTGGAGACTCAGATAGGGTTTTATATCAATACGCTCGTCTTACGGGATACGATACGGGGAGAGAATAGCTTTGGGGAAGTGTTAGAGAAAATAAAAAGAACATCAACAGAGGCGTATGATCACCAGATATATCCCTTTGATCGTCTGGTGGAGGAACTGGACCTGCGAAGGGACCTGAGTCATTCACCGATCTTTGACGTGATGGTAATACTTCAGAATAACGAGGATGCGGAGTTTGACCTCCCCGGCGTAAGGATAACGCCGTTTGAAGCGGAAACAACGATCAGCAAGTTTGACCTGACATTCAATTTTATGGAAACAGAGAATGGTATTCAGGGGGGAATAGAGTACAACTCGGATCTGTTTAAAAGTGATCGGATAGAGCGGATGGCTGTACATTTCCAGGAGCTCTTGAAAGGTGTGCTGTCAGATACAGACCAGGAGATACAGGCGGTTAATATTCTCAGTGAACATGAGAAACGACAATTATTAGGGATTTTTAACGATAAACAGTCTGTATATCCGGGAGAAAAAACAATAGTAGACCTCTTTGAAGAGCAGGTAAAAAGAACTCCTCACAATGTGGCGATAGTGTTTGAAAACAAAAAACTTACTTATCATGAATTAAACGAGCAGTCCAACCAGCTTGCCCATTATCTCAAGGAAAATTACCAGATCCAGCCGGATGACCTGATAGGAGTGATGGTAGGCAGATCAGAAAAAATGATCATAACAATCCTTGGGATATTAAAATCAGGAGGGGCATATGTACCCATAGATCCTGAATATCCTGAGGAACGTATCAGATTTATATTGGAAGACTCAGACTGTAAGGCGCTTATTACTCAATCTGAACTCAAAACCAGACTACTTTCAATAGTCTCCAGTACGGGCGTTCCTTCCTACGGGACAGGCAATCATGAATTAACAGTTGTTACTATTGAAACAGTACTTACGAGTCACTCTCCAATAGACAATCTTCAATCTACAATCGTCAATCCTCATCATCTTGCGTATGTGATGTATACATCAGGATCTACCGGAAGGCCAAAAGGGGTGATGGTGACTCATGACAATATCGTAAGCTTTCATCTCAATATCAAAAAATCATTTTCTCTTCAACCTTCAGACACTATTCTCGGGCTGACAACTATATGTTTTGACATATCAGTCTTAGAGTTGGTCTGTAGTCTTTTGTCTGGGATGAAGCTTATTATTGCATCAGACAATGTTTGTCAAGAGCCGGATGAAATAATAAGAGTCATAAATGAATATAACATTTCCGTATTACAGGTGACTCCATCAAGATTGGGATTACTGATGGAAGCTGGTGGAACAGATGCACTCGGTGGTCTTAATACGCTCTTGATAGGAGGAGAAGAGTTGCCTGAAAATATTTTTCAGAAGCTCAAACCACTTGGGACGGTAAATATCTATAATGTTTACGGCCCCACGGAAACAACGATCTGGTCGTGTGGTAAAATGCTGAATGACGGTGTTCTTACTATTGGAACGCCGCTTTTAAATGAGGAGGTTTACATACTGTCAAAAGGAATGATAAACACGCCTATCGGTGTGGCAGGAGAAATATTTATAGGGGGGACTGGTCTGGCAAGGGGATATATTAGCACACCGGAATTGACTGCTGAAAAGTTTATCCCCCATCCTTTTGACAGGGAAAGCAGGTTATACCGGACAGGAGACCTCGGCAGATGGCTGACGGATGGAAATATCGAATTTCTGGGCCGAAAAGATGATCAGGTAAAGATTCGTGGTTACCGGATAGAGTGCGGTGAGATAGAGCAGATCATGTTACAGCATTCGTCAATTCGGGAGGTTGTAGTATCGGCACGGAAGATGACAGGCGGAACAATGGAACTGGTGGGCTATATCATATGCAGTGAGGAGGTTAAGATACCGGAAATTCGTTCATATTTAGGAACGTACCTGCCGGAGTATATGATTCCTTCGTATTTTGTCCGGATAGACCATATGCCATTAACTCAGAATGGAAAAATAGATAGAAAGGCACTACCGGTGCCGGAAGGATTAGAGATCAGTACCGGAAAAGAGTATGTTCCTCCTCGTGATGAGATGGAAAGAGAACTGGTTACCATCTGGGAGGAAGTTTTAGGAAGACAAAATATTGGAATAGAGGATAATTTTTTTGAACTGGGGGGGCATTCTTTAAAGGCATTGAAACTGGTATCAAAGATTCAGAAGATTTATGATGTCGATATTTCTCTTATGTCGGTATTCCAGGCACCTGTTATTAAAGACCTTGTTTTGAAGGTTGTTGCCGCAAAGAATCTGGATGAACATGGCGTAGATAATCCCTATATTGTATTTAACGAAAAGGCGAAAAAACGTTTATTCTGTTTTCCACCGGCTGCCGGTTATTCCATAGGGTATCGTGAGTTGGCAATCATCCTGGATACGTACGCTTTTTACGGGTTTCATTTTATTGAACATGATGATCCATTATCTGAATATCTAAAACTCATTACACAAATCCAATCAACGGGGCCATATATCTTGCTGGGTTATTCAGCCGGTGGAAACCTGGCTTTCGAGGTGGCTCGTGAATTAAAGAAACACGGTCGAATCGTTTCAGATGTTATCATGCTTGATTCATACAGAAGAGAAGAAAAACAACTTCTCTCTCCTGAAGAGCAACAATCACAGAGGGGAATTTACCTGGATAACGAGGTTGTAAAAAAATACATGATAAACGAGCGGTTAAAAGAGACGTTTATAAGGAAAATGGAGGCATATACTTGCTATCTGTCGAATAGTATTGATCATGGAATGGTTCACGCGAACATCCATGTTATCAATGCTGCGGACAAAGAAAAGTTAGAAGCTAATCATGCATGGAGTAATGCAACGGATATGAAATGTACGTATTTTCAGGGTGTTGGTAAACACGAGCAGATGTTAGATGGGGAATTTATAAAAACAAATGCAGGGATAATCTCAGGCATTCTAAAAGAGATAAGTTTTCATTCAACGTGATCTTGGATAGTATCAGCAGGTACAGACAAAGGTAGTAGTGCTCGTTTCGGATAAGAAACCTGTCATTCCCGCCCGCCAGAATGAGTATCGGGCTGGCAGTCTGTTGAGCGGGAATCTAGTCCATCTGATTTCTTAAGAGCTGTCCGACAGTTTTACTGTCTGACAGACAAAATAGTAGTTCTACTGCTATCGTATGGAGTGAAAGCTATGTTTCATTATGATTTGCCAGTTTGAAAGAGTAGAACTCTAGCATCCTGGTGTCCGACAGTAAAACTGTCGAACAGTAAAAAAGATTCTTCGGTCGTTCCTCTCACGCCCAAGGTGGATCTGCCTCTGGCACGACATCAGAATGACATGCTGAAATGTCATTCTGAGTGTAGCGAAGCGGAATGAAGAATCTAATTTAATGCATAGAAATTTTAATGTTAATAACACTTCGACTCCGTTCAGTGTGACGTCATCCTGATCGGAGTCGAAGGATAGTCGTTTGTCGCGATAGCGACCTAACTTGAAGGATTAATTGTGGAAGAATACGAAATCGAAGCAGTTACAAAAATACTTGCAGATTGGAATCCATTAGGTGATAGAGTAAAAAGTATTCTAGATGATGATGGCTATAGGACAGAAGCGATCGACATATTATTTTACTTAAATATGGAGGGATTATCTCAAACTACCAAAATTGTTATGGAGATTTTAAACGAAGCATTTGATTTGTCATTATCAAAAGATGAGTGTTCAGTACCGGCAAATAAAATTTCTAATATATTGAGAAAAAAGAATTAAGTCATATCTGAATTGAGCGATTATTAAGCAACATTGTCATTCCCATGAATATGGGAATCTGAAAATCAAAAACTAGATTCCTGCTCAACAGACTACGGGAATGACAGGCTCTTTATGACATGTAAGGGCTGTCCCCGGAGTTTAACAATCATGAAGGCTAAAAATAATGTTCCTGAAATGCCCATAATTCGTCCGCCGAGTGAATGGCAAAGTCTGCTCGTGCGCGTTACCAGAGGCTGCAAATGGAACCGATGCCGTTTTTGTGGTATCTATCCACATCTTGGTGAGAGCGGTTTTTCCATAAGGTCAGTAGATGAAGTCAAACACGACATTGACCTTCTCAAACAATCCCATCCGGATGCAAAAACAGTATTCATTGGTGATGCTGACCCGTTACAGGCAGGTGTTGATCTCTTTGTGGAAGTTTCCGGATATTTACGTCAGGTTTTGCCGATTAAGAGACTTACCTGCTATGCAAGGGTGTCGACACTCTGGAAGTTGAAGAAGGACGCTATCAAGGTTCTTGCGCAGGCGGGCCTGAACAGGGTGCATATCGGACTTGAATCAGGAGACGTAAACACCTTACGCTTTCACCGAAAAGGGCAGTCTCCAGAAATAATTAAAGAAACATCTGCATGGCTGAAGGACGCCGGTATTGAAATATCCTTCTATGTGCTTCTGGGCCTGGGTGGCAGTGACCACTGGCAGAGACATATTCGCGAGACGGCAAAACTCATCAATGAGACAGAACCGGAATTTGTCAGGTTGAGAAGGTTATGGTTGTATGGAAGTGACGCACAATTTTCAGGTCCAGAATCTCCGCTATTATCAGAAATTCGTACTGGTACTTTCCAGCCGCAAACTGCTGAAGGAACTGTTCTTGAACTCAAGATGTTGATTGAAGGACTTGATGATAACCTTTCCACATTTGTTGTCTGCGATCATGGAAATAATTATGTGTATGTATCCGGTAGTATGAAAGAAGACAAAAAAGATATACTGGAAACAATCGACGCATTCCTTGCCCTTCCTGAAGGTGAGAGGGAAGCGCACTACAGTGCGGTTGGTTCACAGATTTAAGTACCCTGTTTGACGAGAGTATGTAGGGCAGTCTCCGGAATTGACTGTAGGGGCTGTTTCCCAAACAGCCTTTTTTATGAGGTTCGTTTGGGAAACGAACCCTACAATTCGTGTTTCATTCGATGGATGTAACATTTTTCTAAAGTAAATTTTTGTGTCAATAAATATCAGGAATCTTTCGATTTCGCTGGAATGAGTAAATTCTCGATTGTCTGATTGTCTTTGATTGAAAATTCATAAAGAGGAGACCGAATTGGTTCAATCGTTTTATCCTCGTGATAAATCATTCCGCCACCTGTAGGAATCCCGATACCTTTTGTATATTCTCCCTTGAACAGAACCGTTTTTCTCAGATTCTTCCAATCACTTTTTTCCTTATGCACATCGATGATGTAAGGAACAAACTGGAATGCGTCAAATACACGTTCCTCCTGAATCTCTTCTTCCCGGTATCCGCACATCCCCAGTTGTATTGCTCCCGCGGAAATACCGATCAAAATAGCTCCTTCTTCATGCTTCCTGACAACTACCTCTCTTATTCCTGTCTTCACAAACACATCCCATCCTTGTTCTACATCTCCTCCGGATAAAAGAACGATATCAGCTTTTTCAAGAAACCTCTGGTCATCTTTTGGGAAAGCGGAATGAATCATTCGGCAATTTATGATTCCAATATTCTCCATAGCAGCTACAAAGAGATCGTAAAATTCCGGCAGGTCTCCATTCGAAGCGCCTATATAAGCAGCCTTGAGCGAGTTTTTCTGCAAACCTTCAGTTACGGAATTGAGAAAACAGATACCGTCTGACTTCCAAAATAGGAGTTGGCTGTCAGAAAAGAGATATACAGGGTTTGAAGTGTTCATGTTCAATGTATTATTTAAACTTATTTAAAAATATATTTACTGTAAGCAGTTTACTGTTTTCATAAGTTACCTGATTACTGAGCATATACAGCTGTCCCTTTATTCTATGCTGTTAACGCCTCAATCACCTGTGAGCGTTAGCGAGTCCGAGTGTATTGATTTGTGTGTGCCCGGCATGGGCATGATCTTATGAGGTGGAAGTCCTCTGTACATTTTCCGGTAAGGAGTCATTTAGTGACTATAACAAAAAGTACTATCCGAAGGCAAGGGCTAAAGGGCGACCTGAGGTCTAAAGGAAGCCGGAGTGAAAACCTGCGAGTTGACGGACAGAAATCGCATATAAGGCCGAACCCCTGGGCGAGGGAGCACCACATTCCGAAGCCCATCAGGAGAACATGGGGGATGGTAAATGCGGCAACTGTGCAGGAAAAGATCATGTTCTTGCCCGGGGAGATCTGCCCGACTTTGCGTTCACCTTTGGTGGCAGCGCCTTTTGCAGTAATGTACTGGGTGATTGGGCAGAAGTCAGCAGGCGGCATAGTAGTGGATTCTTATAGATGAAGCGAAGGCCTGAGGCTAAGAGAGAGTTATACCCATTATACTCTAGGCATCGTTTTGGCCGACCGGTCGACTTAAAGTGTTCTAGGCGTGATGATGGATTAGTATTACTTACAATCAGTTCCTTAGCTCGTAAAGGGTTGATTGGTCATGCTACGGTGTGTCACTCTTGGTAACCGCCACTTACGAACCCGTATGAGTTGGTGGTGTGGGAGGGAGGGGGATCAAAACCCCTCTCCTATCCCGATTATGTTTTTTATTCATATTCAGCAAATTTCAACAAATTATTTATATTTTTAAGAACAACTTCACTTACTTTTTTTTGTTCATTAGGACTGTCACTGCCACAAAAGTATATTTCCAAAAATGCATAATCACAACCATCATCTTTATATGGATGGTACAAATCGTTCCAAGCTTTTTCGTAGGAAGCAATATTATTTTTGCGAATATGAACTTTAAATTTATTGAAAGCGATACAATGTTTAAGAAAAGCGTCGGTAAGGATATCATAAGCCTTTTTCCTTGGAGTTTTTTCAGTAATGTACCTATCGTCGAGCAAGATCAATTCCTTGACAAACGAAGCACGAAAAGAGGCAGCAGCTTTTTTGGAAAATTGAATTCTGATAGTTTTAATTGCAGTGTAATAGGCGCAAATACCGCCGATAATAGCACCGAGAATAATAAAGCCTCCAGTGATAATGATATAGCAGAATTCTTTCATTTGCTTATTTATATGGTGATAGGAATGATATTGGCAATCCCCTTAATTCCATTTGTAATAAAGAAAACATTTAGAATATTAGATAGAATCCACTGAAACATAATGATAGTATTCACTGGCGGCCCGCTTTTGGCCGTCCTGTGAAATACAATGTTAGGCGATGGGTATCGTTCTGCTTACATACAAGTCCATCTTCTTATCTTCTTGCTACCGTTATCTAATCAGTGTCAGAATGAATGAGATGGCTATTCCCCAGATAAGGCTATTGGCAACCTGAAGAAGGTAGAAAAGAATTCTCCCACCTTCTGAAATCGGTAAATGGAGCATTACCCTCTCAATTGGTTCCTGGAGAACCTTCGTGCAAGCTATCAGATTTATACGATAGGTAACATAATGTAACAAAAAATGCAGTATCGCAATCATTGTAATTGTAAGTATTAATGTCATCGGTATTCTCCAGCTAATTATTAGCGCGTCACTACCTGTGATTGTTCGGTGACTCCTCGTATCTTCATATGTCTCTTAATCCCGTTATCGTACCAATTGTCCTCGAAACCAACGAACTTAATTGAAACCGTAATGGACGGGCAGTCACCTGTCTCAAGCAACTCCTGGGCATAATCTAGTGCTGCCTGATAGTCCGCTAGGATAGCCTCGGCTAAGGCATCGTCAGGACTAACGTAATCCGTTGAGAGAGGTCTTGAGCCAGGGAATGGTATTAGACCTTTCGGAGGCACTACGACATCTGGATTAAACAAATGCCCAATAGTCATGCCCCCAGCGGCGCAACCATGTACTGTTACCCCTGAACTGGGGCCAGTATTGAAGGTATGTGGGGTCTTTGTATAGTGTCCGAAGATAATTTCAATTGTACAGTCTGGGACGGTGTATTGGTCTGTTTGGTCGTAGCCCTCAAGAGGGTCACTCCTTACTAGACTCTCAACAAATTTACCAATTCCCGCCCAGAAGGCCATTATACCTAAGTTTACCACTGAATCAGGTAAGGCCACGCATTGATTTGGTACATAGCAGGTAATGGATGCACCATATGAAGTGATGCTGTAATATTTTGCTATAGACTTCCTGGCTTCTTCCGTGTATTGAAGCTCTCGTCTGCGTGAGGCGGAACTCTTCTTGATCTTACTAAGGATACACAGAAATGCTTCGCGACTGAATATAGGAACTGAGGTTACCCTATGTGCCATTGCTGTCCTCCAAATATGAATAGTTGATTTGTTCGCCTAACGCTTCCCATCAGCCGCGCCGCTTTTTAGCGTCGGCTGCATGGGCTGGTTAGGCTGTTGCATTATCGTCAGACTCGACCCCATTTATCTTAGGCTGAACTTCTGTCGCTTCATCTGTCACCTCGTTATGCATGGTCGCTCTTAACTTTGGTGTCAATGAAACCGGAGGCAGGCCACTTAGCTATCGTCGCGGTAAACCATGACGAGATAAGGGAAGATCGCGGCCAAGGCTGGTCCTCGCCCGGTACGTACCCTGCTATCTTTTGTGATTTTGATGTCCTGCTCTAGCCACTCCGTGCCGTCGAAGACGTTGTACCAGAGATCATTACTGCTACCTGCCTTGTAGGCGAGATACAGCTTTCCGTCATACACGGCCAACGCCGGTCCCTTGTTAGTCTTTGTATGACCACCCTTGGAAATTTTGATGTCCTGCTCTAGCCACTCCGTGCCGTCGAAGACGTTGTACCAGAGATCATTACTGCTACCTGCCTTGTAGGCGAGATACAGCTTTCCGTCATACACGGCCAACGCCGGTCCCTCGCTAGTCTTTGTATGGCCACCCTTGGAAATTTTGATGTCCTGCTCTAGCCACTCCGTGCCGTCGAAGACGTTGTACCAGAGATTATTACTGCTACCTGCCTTGTAGGCGAGATACAGCTTTCCGTTATACACAGCCAACGCCGGTCCCTCGTTAGTCTTTGTATGACCACCCTTGGAAATTTTGATGTCCTGCTCTAGCCACTCCGTGCCGTCGAAGACGTTGTACCAGAGATCATTACTACTACTTGCCTTGTAGGCGGTGTACAGCTTATCTTCATACACGGCCAACGCCGGTCCCTCGCTAGTCTTTGTATGGCCACCCTTGGAAATTTTGATGTCCTGCTCTAGCCACTCCGTGCCGTCGAAGACGTTGTACCAGAGATCATTGCTGCTTTTGGCTTTATAGGTGGTGTACAGCTCACTGTTATACACCGCGAGCGCCGGTCCCTCGCTGGTTCTGGTATGCCCTTCCTGTGAGATGGGAATGTCGGGAATGACCCAGCTTCCGCCATCGAATGCCGTGAACCAGACGCGGGCCGATGCCCCCGAGAACAAATAGTCAATAAACCAACCGATGGCGCCGCCGATGATGCTGCCAAGATAAGCGCCAAGCAGCGCGCCGAGTCCAGCACCCAGCGGGCCTCCGTAGATGCCCCCAATAATCCCGCCGATGATGCCGCCTGCAACCGTACCGATACCGGCGCCGATGCCGCCGCCCGTATTGCTGAACCCAAATATGGAGTAGCCGCCGACAATGAACGACAGCGGCCAATTGAGCAGGGAGCACCAGGTGCGCCCCACACGGCTCTCGGTCATTACCAGATCGGGAGCGGCTCGCAATGCATCAGCATAGGTTTGCATGCCGATGGTGTTGGGTGTAGGCCATGGCTGCAAAGTGCATTCACAGGGTGCAGCGCCGCCGAGCACCGTATAGATAAACGTCCCCAGCTTCCCTTGTCCGTCACATTCGGGTTTATCACCTCCGCCGTCTGAGAAGTCAAACCCCTCTTTCTCCAGCGCATTGTCACAATCGCCCCCGCGCCCGCCGCAGCCCATATAGTGCGACAGATAGTAAGTGGCCCACGAGCCGGGGATGTGGCCACCGCCAGTCATGCCCTGGATTTGTACAGCGTGCACCAGCTCATGCGCGATGTCCAGGAAAGTGTCATTCGAGCAGGGATCATAAGTATCGATATAGATGCGGATATCGGGCGATGGCCCGCCGGATGACATGGTGAAGCCATCAGCCGATACACCGAGCGGAAGACCGTGGTAGAACGCGATGCGGGAGAAGTCGAGCTTTGGAAAAAGGACCTTGCAGCAATCCATGAGACATGACGGTAACGCAATGAGAGTAGGCATGGTACCTCCAAAATAAATGGTTAGGATTTAGTAATCATTAAAAAAACGAGTAATGCTAAGCCAAACTTGAACACCAACTATACAAGCCATAACAAATGTTAAAAATAACATTGCATACGTTAATATTATGATATGGAATGTCTGTTTTTTTGATGCCTTACTGAGATCAATTACTGTCTCTTGCAGCCCTTTGTTAGATCTTTTCCTTTAAAGTTCAGCGTGGTCACTCCAGCCACAATGAGGGCAGGTCTTAACCACAATTGTATGACGTTCATCTCCAAAACCCTTTTCCTCAAAATCAGTCGCAGGCGCTTTGCAGTTGGGTCAGGCAACATGTCCCAATATTGGATCAGGTACAATGTCTCCAGAATTTAGGGCTTCTTGAAACAATTCGAGCAGTTCGCTTTCAGTTGGCTGCGATTGAGGCAATTTGTCTATTATTGGCTTGGCCCAATCAGGTATTTCCGTTGACGACTTCTTATGATAGATATGAGTTACCAGCCATGAAACAAAACCACCAAGAATCACACCTATCACAAGTTCAATCATTGTTTTTTCTCCCGATCTAACGTCGAGGTGAGCAACCCCGTTTGGCGAATAAAACTTCTTAAAAAAATAAAATAAACAAGGAGCCTTAAAGTGATCAAACCGCACAAGATAAAGGGGTTGGCTCCACTGCTTTGTTAGGGATTATTTCTCTTTGATGAATTTTTCTATATTTTTCTTTTCAATACCAGATTTTATCAGCTTAAATCTATCTCCAGACTTATCTGTCCACCACGTATCTTTCTCAAATGTCTTCAAATCCTTTAAGGAAGGCAGATTATCGAAGAGCTCAAGAGACTTATGTGGAGCATAAAATACCACGGATAACGTCCATTTGTTAGCCAGCTTAGGATGCCTATAGATATGAACAAGAGCCCATTTGCCCTTGAATTTTGCAACCACTAATGCTGATTCTATGTAGAGAGATTTTTCGTTATAGAAAGGTCTTTCATCTTCTTCAACTTTCCATTTCAGAATACCTATCTGTGTAAAAGCTTTCTTGTCCCATGAAATCTCTTTTTCCACAATTGCAGTGTCAAACTCTTTTGGTGCGGCTACCACAAAATTAGTGAAAAGACAGCTTAACATTAGAAATATAAAAATCTTTATTTTCATAACTCTCCCTAACGTCCTAAATCAGTTGGCAAAAATGGCTAACCGATAGATGTAAGATAAACTGAAAACTTTTGTTAGCCTGAAATGCATGGTTAAACATGAGTGCATTTTTGGTCAACTGGATTTAATTGTTAGACTTTTTTTAGTTTAAATTTTTTGTTTTCTTTTTGGTGTGGAGGTAAAATTGGACTTTTAATTCCAAATGGTCCCTGACCACGTTTTGAATAGCACATTTTTTCTCTTTCTTTAGTAAACCTTCCACTGCATAACAATTCGATTAATGTATAATCTTTTCCTACCGCAATCACAGATACATCAATCCATTCTGGAACTTTACCATTTCGACAAAGAATATTGGGAACTTCTCTTAGTTCAAGATGATGTAGTTCTTTATTATTGTCTTCCGGATATAGATCATTTTCTTCATCTGCATGATCATCACAAGATTGGTTTAACTTTATGTTAAATTTAAAATTATAAAAAAGTTTATTTTTAACATAGTTTTCTGTGAATTTTACACTGTGATAACTTGCGGAAGTCAAATATGTAAGGCAATCTTCTGTGTACATTTTTTTGTCTAACGTCTCGCATAAGCAACCACCACCTGTGCGTTATGATTGCAAGAGAGGCTTGGAGCGGCAGCCTCAATAAATATTAAATCGCATGGTTATTGGTGGTTGGCTTCATGCGTTAGTTATTTAGCTTTATACTTTTTTTTATAAGCAAAAAGAGATGATGATAAAATATAACCTGCTAACGCCCCAACAATAGCATATTTAAAGAGTGCACCGATAGTAATGTTACCCATACCGACAGTATTGTTCATTATTTCTGAATTTTTAGTATATGGACTAGCATTAACTATAAAAGAGTTCATTCCATAAAATGATAAAGAGGCTACACAACAATTTAGTATAGTTTTTAACCTGGGTAATGATTCCAATAGGTTAGAACTATTTATACTATTAAAAATCAAATGTGTTACTAAACCTGCCAGCATAGTGTGCCCTCCTACAATGACAGCAAAATGATAGGAATTATCTTCCCCTACTCCTACAGAGAAACCATAACAGAATGCCAAAACAGACCCTACCAATATGTTTTTTGAAAATCGTACTAGAGAGAATTCAGATTTATTTTCAGGATTTGCCATATTCATGAACTCCGTGCGTAGTTTTATTTAAACATAACGCCAGTATTGAGGGGCGCAAATGAAGCGGCAGCGTAATGAGCGTCCCTCTCCAATACATGGTTAGGTTTTACACATATCAAGTTATGTCTATTCTTTAATGAGACTTCAGTGATTAATTAGATATTATTTAATTTCCCAGACAACGCGCTCTAGCATTCCATCATCAAAAATACGTCTATCACTAAGGTTGTGAGTGTTGATTACTAAGGAAAACCTTTCAGAAGGTATATCTTTACTATAATTACCAATTAGCCATTCACCATCCGGTGATATCGCTTTAACTCTTACAGATGAAACACTGCCCAATAATGATGCGCTGCCTTTATTCAAATCGTATTTGAATATATTCCATACATAAAATTTCTTCCATGAAGAATAATATATATAGTCATTTGTCACGAATATCATTGGAGATTTGGCATCAATAATCTTATTGGAGTCTCCAGTTTCTATATTTGCAAATAGTATATCTTCAGTAAAAATATTTTCATCATCATAAGAAATACCTTGAGTGCTCCTACCCACACAATTGCTAGATTCTGTTGGTTCAAATATCTTTGGATTACTAAATGATGATAGATACACTCCTTTAGAATTGGTGGCCCATGCTAGTGTATCACCTCTATAATAACCGTCTGACTCAAATAAAATTAATCCATCATTAATTGACAATATCAACAGTTTATACTTGTCAGGAACATGAAAACAATTTCCGCCATATTCCTGAACAGGAGTCTTACTATGCAATTGCAAAATAGCTAGTTTTTCTTCATCAGGTGAGAGCCTAAATAAAACAGCATTGCTTTGAGACTCGATCGGGGATGGGAAATTAGAGTTTATAAACTCTACCTCTTTGGTTAATTCGAACTTTGGCAGATTGAATATACCAATTTTGTATCCGGTATCAGACCCTTGACGCTTCACTAAGCATGCAAACAAGGACTTTTGTATGTCCCATTGGCCTGATGCACTTAGTTGTGCCCCTTTAAAAGGCAACCACTTGCGCTGTTGAATGTCATATTTATCAATGGAAAAGTCTTTTAAATTTAATGAGTATTTTGAGGCATAGATATAACCGTTATTATTTCTTGAAAAATCTGCATCTTTGGCAATTTCTTCATAATCATCGCGAACTATACAAGAAGAAATCCCTATAACCACAAAAATCGTCACGATTAATCGAATAATTTTACTATTCATTTTTTGAAAACCTAACGTTCCGCATAAGCAACCACCACCTGTGCAGGACTCTAGCAAGAGAGGATTGAAGCGGCAGCCGCAATAAATATTAAACCGCATGGTTATTGGTGGTTGGCTTTATGCGATTGTTAGTTTTACTGCTTACATGTAAAAATGCACCAAATAATCCTGCAATGAAAATCGAGGCACTCATTATTAGAATCTCATCAACTGAATACTTGCCAATACACATGACAATCCAGAATATACAAGTAAGAATCCCAACGATAGCTGTAAATAAATACTCTTTATGGTTTGCAATTCTGGCGCACCAATATCCACCCAATACATGGCACACTAAAATGTATACTATTAGATCTCCGAATGGCAACAAGGTTTCGATACTCAATAATGAAGTATCATCAGTCTGTATAGTTGTATCAATCTGTGTGGCGGTATCATTGCCTTGCATTGTTGTGCCAATGTCTATCATCTTGTTCCCTAATTGATCTGGTTCTGTTCCTGCCAGAATAAGTATATAGGAAACTATGAAACCGAATGCTATTAAAAATACTTTAAAACCAAAAAAGTCTATCAAGAGAGCCAAAATAATAGCTTTGATAGCAGAACCCTTTTTCTTCAAAGGAGCGTTAGTATTAGAATATTGTGTTTCAATGATTTTATCATTCATTTAAATATCATTATGTGAAAAACTAACGTCTGAGGTGAGCAACCCCGTTTGGCAAATAAAATAATAGATAAAAATAAGATAAACAAAGAGTCTAAAAATAATTGAATCGCAAATGACGGAGGGGTTGGCTCCACTGATTTTGTTAGGCTGTTTCTCCTTGATAATTAAATTTGTATGCATTTATTGACAGTTATCCATATATGGAGGCAGGTCAAGTGAGCCAGGATATGAATTTAACATATGAGATATAGAAACTGTGTTATTTGAGATAATTATCGCAATTAAATTACCTTTATAACATCCTGTAAAACCGGTTTTATTTTGACTTTCTTCTATAATAGATGATTCTTTAATGATTATTCCTTTGCTTTTACAATATTGAAGTGCCTGTTGTGTAACATATTTGTGATCAATATGTGAATGATTCATTATCAATCCCTCAACGACAAAAGTAGTGTTATAAAACATTTGAGAATATTCTTCAATTTCCGAATAATTAAATCCACTTTTCATTAATTCAATAAAAGGTGTAAATTTGTGTATAAAATCTTTGAGATTTTCTGATTTTTGCCACCAAAAATCAGAATTATTTATTGATTCTTGTGTAAAAAGACTAGAGCTAAAATGCATCTGCTGCAAATTGCATGTTTTACAATATAATCTATAATCAGGAAAGTCTTCAGAGTAAAAACAGCCACCAAGCTCCACGTCTCCTTGTTCTATTTTTCTCTCCAATTCCTCACTCATAGATACGTGTCCATAAATTATTCGTATCTTTTTAAAAGTAGTATGACCATTTGGACAAACTGCAATACTATCGGAATCATCTGCAAAACAGGTTGCTGAAAGAAGCAAAAATATAAGCAAATAGAATCTTTTCATAAAATAATTTAGTGCCTAACTCGTTACTCTTGTGCAATAATGCACGATAATAACGATATATTGTAATATCATGCAAAATTGCCATATAATAATGTTAAATATTTCTATTCATTTTTCTGCTCCAAACAAGGACTTCTTAGACAACTGAAATTCTTGTTCATTACATGGGTATAAATTTCTGTTATAGTCATATCATTGTGACCAGGCAACTCCTGAAGGGCATGGACGTTGACTCCGGATTCAAGCATATGTGTTGCAAACCCCGTTAGAAATTAGCTTGAGTATTGTCGAAATATAACGGTAATCTATTTTGCAAGTAATGTTTACCAATAATTGACTTCAAATACCATTCTCTTGCCTTCGTATCATTTTCGTTTAAGCTGGCTTCATAATTAATAAGCTTCCAAGGTCGTTTATTTTTTGTAGATAACGGTATCCTTTATTGTTCCCTGTAAAAAGCAGGTTTATTTTGTATGCATAAGTGGTTTGTTTCTTATTTACAAGTCTGTGATGTGAAGAAATTATGATTTGAGAACGGTTGTGTGCTGTCAAAAGTTCATATATCAACTTCCTTGTAAATAAGAACTTAATTAACGTTAACGAATCTTACCACAAGATGTGGCGTCATTTTGACTCTGGTAAAACCGATTTGTTTTGAAACGGGATGATAAAACAACATATTATTGAAGTCAAGGAAAAACAGATTTATGGAAAAATGGACACCAAATGTAGATAATTTTATTGTGTCCTGTCCTAATCATCTGGGAAATTTTCAGACGTTGTTCCGGGTCCTATTTTTGAGCTAGAACCTCACCGTTCGTGAATTTAAGCATAATTGCATGTATACAAACATCTTTCCCTCTCTTTCCCTCTTCTTACTTTAATAAATAAGCCGTTATGATTAACCGGAAAATGATAATATGATTGCGATATTATAAACCGGCAACTTCTTCAAGTTTCTTTGCTCATACCAAATATTTCAAAGTTTTTAAATCATAAATATATAATAAATAATGGCTCTTGAGTTAACTCATCAAAGTATATAAAATAACAAAGTTAAAAAACCTATTGATGCTTTTCGATTTTCATAAGCAGTTATGGATTGATGAGCACTCGTGGGGATATAGTATCACGATATGTTGGCCAAAGGATGGGCCAATCCTCATTGTCAGTGAGACAAATTTTCATGATAAATGCATCTCTCGCAGCAGAAAGTATCAAAACAATCAACATGTTGTTACTGGTTATTAGTGCCGCTTATAAATACACGAAAGACATGAAGAGGGGAAAGAGTTTTTTAATAAGTACTTTTCCTGGATTTCATGCTTTCCTTAGCAGAAAAAAAATATTTAACTTATTGATTGCGATCTGATATGTCCTCAAACAATAAAAACGATATAGTTCCCTTAACAGCAAATCAACGTGAAATATGGTTGGAGCAGGAACTTTTTCCCGATTCGCCTCATTATAATATCGGCGGTTATGTGGAGATAAAGACGGCTATAGATTATGATGTTTTTTACCGGGCGATAAGTCACCTTGTAGAGGAAAACGATGCGCTTCAGATTGTGCTGGAAAAGCACGAGGGTATCGCCCATCAGAGATTCGTTCCGCCAGATGGTGTTGATCTCCATGTTAAGGATTTCTCCGATGATAAAGATCCTTATAACAGGTGTCTTGCATGGATGCGTAAGGAGTTTGAAAAGCCGTTCCTTATGTATGGCAATCACCTTTTTCGTTTCACCTTAATCAAGGTTTCAAGCGAGTTATATGTCTGGTTCTCTAAATTTCACCATATTATTATTGATGGATGGAGCATTTCATCTGTAGTCACGAGAGTAGGAGAGCTGTATTCGGAATTAAAAACAGATAGTCAGCTTAAGGTAGCTCTGGGTAACTCCTATAGAGAGTATGCGTTACAAGATGAAGAATATTTCAAATCCAGGCAGTATAAAAAAGCTCAGGAGTATTGGGCTGAAACTCTCAACAATACACCCGATCCTTTACTTCCGAGAATCAGGCATAATGTTGAAACCGTTAAGTCGATCAACTCTCATAAAAACTTATCGCTTCCGCGGGAATTCTATAACCGTTTAAATGATGAGGCTGAACGTAACGGGATTTCAGCTTTTCAATTTGTTTTGGGAGCTCTCTATAGTTATTTCAGCCGGATATATGGAAAGGAAGATATCGTTTTTGGAATTCCTGTTCTTAATAGAAGGAACCACCATGAAAAAGATACTGTCGGATTGTTTGTTGGAGTCATACCGATACGGATACAGGCAAGAGCTGATGTTACCTTTTTTGAACTTTTGAAGATCATAAAACGTAAGATACGCGAAAGCTTCAGATACCAGCACCTTCCTCTGAGCGAGATAAACTTGTGCAATAAATCACGGCACGGTAACGAGGGAAAGATCTTTGACATACTCTTTTCTTTTGAAAAGATCGATTTCTATTCATCCTTTGATGGGGTTGAAGGGTTTTTTACCCCGATGACGCTTGACAGAGAGCCTCTGGTTATCGCGTTTAAAGATTACGCGGGATGCGATCCATATCTCGAATTCAGTTACAACGAGAACTATTTCGATAGATTTGTGGTTGATCGCATGATGTTCCATATTGAGAAAGTATTACATGATACTGTTGATAATTCTGATATCAATGTTCGTACTATTGACTATATACCGGAAGAAGAGAAGCATCTCCTTCTCCATGAGTTTAACAACACGAAATCCTCTTATCCGAAAGATAAGACAATTTCACGCCTGTTTGAAGAACAGGCGGAACGTACGCCTGATAATCCCGCAGTGGTTTTTGAAGACAGACAACTGACTTATCGGGAACTCAACCAGAAAGCAAATCAACTTGCCCATTACCTGCTCAGTCTCAGAACCAAATCAGATAACAGTTCCTTGATAACTGATAACGGTTTAGTGGGTATCTGTGTGGAACGATCATTGGAGATGGTGATAGGGTTGTTGGGTATCCTGAAGGCGGGATATGCGTATGTGCCGCTTGATCCTGATTACCCGGGTGAACGGCTGGCCTTTATGATTAAGGACTCAGGTATTCGGATACTCATTACTCAATTTGACCTCCTGGCCAGGCTGCCTTCAATACCCGATCATGAATTAACAATAGTTAATATTCAAACAGTACATACGAGTCACTATCCAATAGTCAATCTTCAATTGTCAATCGTCAATCCTGATGATCTTGCTTATGTAATGTACACGTCTGGTTCGACCGGAGCTCCGAAAGGGGTGATGGTTAGCCATAAACCGGTAGTTCGGCTGGTAAAGGATACCAATTACATAGAAATTACCCCCCATGACCGTATTTTACAGACAGGGTCACTTTCATTTGATGCGTCTACTTTTGAGATATGGAGTGTGTTGTTAAACGGTGCCGCATTACATCTGGTTCCTATAGCAGATTTACTTAATTTAAGCAGACTGGGAAGGATTATTAGAGATTCTCAAATAACGATAATGTGGCTTACGAGCAGTTTTTTTAATCAGATTGTAGAAGAAAATGAAACGGTATTTTGTAAGATAAAGTACCTGCTGGTAGGGGGAGAGAGGCTCTCTGTTACACACATTAACCGGCTAAGAAAAGTGAATAAAGCGCTGAATATTATTAATGGATACGGTCCGACAGAAAATACAACATTTACCACCACATATAAAATCGATCAAATCTTTGAAACAGATATTCCTATTGGTACCCCTGTTTCCAATACACGGGTATACATCCTGGATAAAAGTGGATGGCTGTCTCCAATAGGGGTTCCGGGTGAGTTGTGTATAACGGGAGACGGTCTGGCAATGGGGTATCTAAATGAGCCATGCGTTACGGATGAAAAATTTACTCCATGCCCATTTGAACCGGGAAAGAAAATGTACCGGACAGGTGATATCGCACGATTGCTGCCAGACGGTACTATAGAATTTCTCGGCAGGGAGGATAACCAGGTAAAGATACGTGGTTTCCGTATTGAATGCGGAGAGATTGAACAGACGATCTTACAACTTCCATTCGTCAACGATGCCGTTGTCATCGTGAAAGAAATTGAGAATAGTGAAAAAGAGTTGGTGTCATATATAGTAAGTGATAAAGAGGTACCAGTTTCTGATGTCAAAACACATCTTTCATACAAGCTTCCGCATTATATGGTCCCTTCCCAGTTTATCCAACTGGAAAAAATGCCGCTAACTCGCAACGGTAAAATTGACAAGAGAGCATTGCCGGAATTCACGAACTCTAAACTCTCCGGTAAAGCTGAATTTGTTGGCCCGCGTAGTTCAATGGAAAGCCGAATCAGCGACATCTGGAAGGAAATTCTCTTAAAGGACAAGATTGATGTACATGACAACTTTTTTGATATTGGAGGCCATTCCTTAAAAGCGGTAAGAGTCATCAGCCAGATCCATTGTGAACTGGGAGTGGAGATCAACTTACGTACTCTGTTTCAGTACCCAACGATTTCGGGCCTTTCAAGAGTTATTGATAATAGGGAACAGAGTCGTTATATCCCGATCAAAAAAGTACCTGAAGCGACTGATTATCCTATCTCACATGCCCAAATGAGATTATGGGTACTGGATAAAATTGAAGAGAATTCAAACGCTTACAATATTCCTGCATCTTTTACTATTAAGGGAGATCTGGATATTGAGGCGCTAACCTGTGCCTTAAATCAACTTGTTGAACGGCATGAAATATTGAGAACACAGTTTATAACCATTCAAGGAGAACCCAGACAGAAAATAGAAAAAGATAAGGTGTTTAAGATTACTATGGAATATCTCAGCGGTAGGAAAAATCCTGAAGAGGAAGTAAAGACCGAATCATACAATCACGCTCATGCCTCTTTTGATCTAGAAAAAGAGGAACTGATAAGGGTAAAGGTGCTTAAGCTGGGTAATAAACATTATATGCTTCTTATGACTCTGCATCATATTATATGCGATGGTTGGTCTTTATCTATATTTGTGAGAGAGCTTTTTATGCTGTATAAGTCCAGGTTGATTGGAATGAACGCTTTACTGGAACCTCTTCCTGTGCAATATAAAGATTACAGTGCGTGGCATAATGAAATGATACTGAATGGTAAGTTAAAAGATGCCGGCGTTTACTGGCATGCAAAACTTTCCGGAGAAATACCGGTTTTACATCTGCCCACGGATTTTACCCGGCCAAAGGTTCAGAGTTTTAAAGGAGACAGGATAAACTTTATCATCAATAAGGAGGACACTGATTCATTAAGGGAATTATGTAAAGCAAACGGTGTAAGCCTGTTTATGTGTCTTGTCGCATTGGTAAAAGTCCTCCTTTACCGGTATACGAGCCAGGAGGATATCATTGTTGGCTGCCCTGTGGCCGGCCGGCAGCATAAAGACCTTGAAGGACAGATCGGCTATTATGTGAATACTTTAGCACTTAGAGATAAGGTGACGGGAAAGGGTTCTTTCCGTTTGCTGCTCAATCAAGTAAAAAAGACGGTGACAGATGGTTTTGATCATCAGGAATATCCGTTTGATATGCTTGTTGATGAGCTTGTCGTTAAGCGTGAGGTGAATCGTTCTCCACTTTTTGATGTCATGGTAACACATCAAGACAGTGAAGAAACAGAGTTTCATATACCGGGAGTTGAAATTTTACAAACCTGGGTCGATTATCATATCAGCAAATTTGATTTAGCATTCATCTTCTCGGAAGTTGAGGAAAAAGTAGAATGCAGTATCGAATTTAACACTTCATTGTTCCATGAAGATAGAATACACAGTGCGAAACACCATTTAATGTCTATATTAATGAGCATTATTGCTGATACCGAAAAGTGTATAGATGATATTAATATTTTACTTGAATCGGAAAAGAGTAAGCTATTATATGAGTTTAACACTGACAATAAAAAGTCCTCTGGTGACAAAACATTATCAGTGCTTTTTGAAGAACAGGTAGTGCGGACACCGGATAATATTGCAGTAGTTTTTAAAGACAGAGAGTTAACATACAGGGAACTGAACAGGGAGGCAAATCGTCTTGCCAGGTACTTGAAGGAGAGCTACCAGGTACAGTCGGATGATTTGATTGGTGTTTTACTTGAACGCTCTGAGAATATGATCATCACACTCCTCGGCATATTAAAGTCTGGTGGGGCTTACGTTGCTATTGATCCGGAGTATCCCGGTGAGAGAATTAAATTTGTCGTTGAGGACGCACGGTGTAAGGTAATAGTAACGCAGAAAGACCTGACGGCTAAATTGTCAGGTTATAACGGCGACATCGTCGACATTAATAATATTCCGGAACAAAGGGATACGGATCTTACACATAATGTTTTACCTGAAAACTTTGCTTATGTTATCTATACATCAGGTTCAACCGGGAAACCCAAAGGCACGTTAGTTACCAACGAAAATGTAGCACGTTTATTTAAAAGTACGGAACCCATATTTCATTTTACCTCTTCTGATGTCTGGTCGTTCTTTCATTCTATTGCCTTTGATTTTTCAGTATGGGAGATCTTCGGTGCTTTGTTCTATGGAGGCAGACTCGTAGTTGTGCCTTTCGAAACGGCCAGATCTCCGCATGAGTTTTACGAATTCCTTGTTAAAGAAAAAGTAACCGTTCTGAACCAGACCCCGTCCGCGTTCAAGCAGTTAATTCCGGTTGCCGTATCACAGGAAAGCAAACTCTCTTTAAAATATGTGATTTTTGGTGGTGAAGCGCTTGATACTGGAGGTCTTGATTTGTGGTTTAATCGTTACCATGACAAACAGACAGAGTTGGTTAACA
>Ga0257117_1000190_pt1 | contig 61580 bp, 53 predicted proteins | sample SI112_135mmetaG_FD_190157 | JGI IMG/M metagenome (GOLD analysis project Ga0257117, IMG submission 190157) | Marine microbial communities from Saanich Inlet, British Columbia, Canada - SI112_135m | ecosystem: Environmental > Aquatic > Marine > Inlet | place: Canada: British Columbia | collected... | reverse complement strand
GGCTGCTGCGCGTCATATCTGTCATAAGAGCTTTCGATACCATGCTCTTCCATTTTCTTAAGCAAACTTAGAGATTCCTGATCAGCACCTTCATAATTCTTCTTCATTTTACGCACTCCTTTAATTTGGTTATTACCAGACTAACTTCTGATAGTAACTATCCATATTATTAAATGCGGCTTTTCTCGGTAAGCCTGAGACTTACCCAGTAAGTTGAGGGAAAGGAGCAAACATTAATCTATAAGTTTTTCTCAACTTACTGGATAGTTATATTAACGTCTTTTATATACGAAATCGTTCCCAGACAGGTCGTTGTACATGTTCCATTAATTATCCAAAAATTGTCATTCCCGCATTCTTTTAACGGGAATCTGAGATAAACAGGTTTTTAGATACCCGATAAAGGCGGGCGGGCATGACAGCTTTTAAAAAATTAATAGAGTACGCGCAAAAAACCTAACGGAAAACTACTGAAATTCATGGTGAATATTCTTCACAAAAACAAAATAATCTAATTGAGACTACTAAATATACGATACCGTTATTAGACAACAATGGTTACATATTGTCAAATATAAATTCAACCTATATAAAAGTGCTACGGAGAAAGAGAAAATACCTGTAGACAAAGCTATTGATAGGGTTATAACGAAAGGAGATAATTATTCCTATGAAAAAGCGGTATGCACATCATGCAGCACAGTATACAACCGTAAAACTTTTAAATAAAAAAAATCGTAGCAACTGACTATTTAACTGTTATTTTTTGAAAGAATGAAGCGTACCAAAATGAGTAGCAAAGAGATACTAGAACAAGCTATGGCACTTAAACCGGATGAACGGTTTATGATCGTTGAGAGCTTATTGAAAAGCCTTGATGAGCCTGATCGAAAGATTGATGAAATCTGGGCAGAAGAAGCAGAAAAAAGACTAAAAGCGTATAGAGACGGAAATCTTGAAGGAATTCCTATGGAAGAAATATTCAAGGATGAATAATGAGAATTGTTTTCTCTTAATGGAATCAATTAGGCCAATTAGGGTCGGACCAGGTCAAGTATTTGTCATAATAGAAGATAGGTTGATTTTGCCATATTTTTCTAGCCTTAGAAGATACTTTTTGATGAGAAAAAGTGTATTTTAAGAAAAGAATCACAAACAAAAAATATTCGGTAAAACCAATTCACTATTCAACAGACTGTCCAAGAATACAAAACCCAAAAAATCGGCAATAAACTACCCCGCAGCAAGCTGACGGGGTATTACATTTGAGTGTTTTATATCTCACAGCAAGCTACGGGGAATTAAACCCATGGAGATCAATATTAAAGGACTTATGACTCGAAAATCGGCTAAAACACCTATTCTCAGACATCCTGTCAAGACGTGATCTTGGCCATTCTACTCTTTATCGATTCAAAATTCTTGACGGACTCATATATGTCCCTGAACGAGTTGCAAGTGCGACAACATTTAATAGCCTCATTTTCTTTCGTTATAAACGATTCGGTGCCACTAAGAACCTGTTTTAAATCATCATGAAGTGTACAAATTTCGTGGTTGTTAAAATTAACACAATTGTAATAGGCCATTTCTTTGATCATTTTTTATCCCTCCACTATAATTCAATTATTCAAAAAAACACTTTTCTTGTCTTATCGGTAATATTCCATTATTCTTTAATTAATTTTTGTAAAATAATGAAATTTTAATTTATATGGGAAAATAAACATCAGAACACACAGGGAGAAACAGGCCAACAAAGGCTTTGTTGGGGGTACTCGCCATATAATTCATGTATCGAGTACCTCCATGATAAGCATCATATCCATTCACTTTTTACTTCTATACCCATATCAAAATGGTTTTTAGGCGCTTTAATATAAATATTTATACGTTTTTTCGTAGGGCAATCCTTTAGGTTTGCTTTCGTACAATCAGCGCAAGGCTAAAGCCTCGCCCTACGTCTCTACCTAATTCCATTTCGTGACTGGTATATCTTGCTCGAATTCTCCAAGGCCTTTACTTATTAACCTTCCACACTCCTTACACGCAATCAAGGCGGTGTTACATGTTGACACCTCGCCCTAATTCCCTTTTTTGGTAAAGAGTTCTTGATCATCAGCTCAATTTTTTTACGAAATCTTTGATTCCATTCATCGTATTCCTTTAATGCTTCTGGAAAACTACTAATTGCTTCGTCTGGATTTTGCCTTTCTATCTCTGTCATAATTACCTCAAAAAGTGCTTTTATTTATATTCTTTCCTTTGCGTTCTTCGCGGCTTCTTGTCCTCGGTGTTTTTTGTCCGGGAAGTGTTATAAATAACTATTCCGAACGGCAAGCCCCCACCTACTACCCTGGCAGGAAGCGGGTGGCAAGTGGGTATTTTTGCCGTGTGGCATCTATAAAGATGATTACCTTATTCAACGTTTCTCTTTTTTCGTTTTTGTAAGATTTGTGCAGAGTGTCGACAGCACTCTTCAACCGTTTTGATCGCATCGTTGTCACTGCTGAGTAATATCAATAAGGACTTATCTGTATATTTTCGATCCGCACGTTTTGTAAGTGTTATAAATGTACATACACAAACAGCATGCCAGAAAACGGCAACACAAGGGGACTGTAGATATTTCGACTGCTGCGAAGCAAGGAGGTGTAGAACCGGGAGACTCCCCCTGAGCAAGCTCAGGCTACATCTGGAACGCTGCGAGAAGGATATTTTTTTTAAAGTGGTATGGAAGCGAGTGGAAACTATCAGGTTTTGACCCCGCAAAAGTGCGCCATGGCACACCTTTGTAACGGCACACTCTTGTGCCTTTGGCATATAACAGCTGATTAATTAACAAGCATTTCGTTTGGCTATATCATTTTTTTAAGCGTAAGTATTTATGGACATGCGATATCGCCTTGGTATGACAAAGCAGTTGCGTATTGAATATGAAGGTGCATTTTATTACGTTCTATCAGGAGGGAACGAGCGAAAAGAGATTTTCCGAGGAAATGGTGTCACATCCGTACTCACAATTAAAGATGGCAGTGCATCTGTCACAGGCAAACGAATTACGCTGCCTTACCCTATCCGGCTAACAGTTGGTGATTTTACTATTCGTAAGCGATTACGCGTATTAAGCCCATTGTATTGCCATCAATATTGGCAGTTGAAGAATCATTTACAGAAATTATTTTTCTTATTTCATGTTTCATAATGAAGCACTTTCCATTAAACATCGAGTAGTTGATCCACAATGGAGCACAGTCAAAGTAGCATGGTATAATTTCCCTCAATCCAATAATAATTTAAATGTTACATCTCAAAAGGCTTACAAATACAACCTACATAATGGTATGAAAATTGCCATAGTTTTAACTGAATTAGACGTTTGGTTTTTATTTTGTCAAGCTCCTGAAGAAAAGGATAATATACAATTCAGCAGTGTAAGGAAGATTTTTTTAGATAGTTAAAAGATCATATAACATTGATGTAATTCACTATCCCAGGCAAATCAATATTTATTATCAATTAATAGTATTAATCTCGTTTTTCGTATGTAGCTCACAATATATGACATTGTTTACAATTAATGTAAAAAGGAAAGAATTATGACAAAAAATGATGCCTTATGTGAATTGGGTAAGAAGATTTCAGTTACCGAATTTTTAGTGTGTGTAATCCATAATCTTCTTAAATATCGAAAATTTACTCTCTTGCCTCTATTACTTTTCATGTGCCTCATTCCTCTCACTGCGTATGCAGACTCTACACTCAATGTCACCTTAAAAAACGGACTAAACAATTTGCCACTGGCAGATAAACAGATTACTGCTTATGAGCGGAACCCCAATGGAGGGCTTAGATGGGCACAACGCAAAACAACCGATCATGACGGAAAAGCTGAATTTAATCTGGAAGGTATCGATAGCGGCAGAGTATATGTGCTAAAGGCAAAGCCTTATAACACCGGTTCTGTATACAGTGAAGATGTAACAGCAGCGGGAAATTTCGATTTTCTCGTCGGTATGGTTGAGTTGACCCTGATTAATGGTGCTACCGGAGAGCTTCTTCCAAATACTAAAGTTTATGCGCGAAGGATTCTGGATGATGGCAATACTAAGTGGTATAAGTGGGGAATCAGTGATAGTGAAGGCGTAGTACGTTTTGATCTTGCCGGTCTGGGCAATGGTACCGAAACTTATCTGTTCAAGGCAAAAAGCACGATAAATGGTAGGTGGAAATCCAGTGAACCGGTAACCAATAACGGACCGGTAACATTTGTTGTTGGCAATACACCTTTACATGTTACGCTGAAGAATGCTATTAACGGCACCGCTTTACCAGATCAGAAAATAACGGTATATGAAAAATCGGCTAATGGTAGTAAAAAATGGACATGCAGTAGCCATACTGACAGTAACGGTAAAGTGACATTTGATATTGACGGAATTGATGATGACCGCACATTTGCTTTAAGAGCTAAGCCATATAACACAGGCAGTGTTTACAGCGATGATTTGAGCGCTTCAGGTGACTATGATTTTCTTGTCGGCAAAGTTGAACTGACCCTGATTAACGGTGCTACCGGAGAACTGCTACCGGATACAAAAGTTTATGCACGCAAGATTCTGGGTGACGGATCGACTAAATGGTATAAGAGTGGGACCAGTAATAGTGAAGGCGTGGCACATTTTGATCTTGCCGGACTGGGCAGTGGCACTGAAACTTATCTGTTCAAGGCGAAAAGCACGATAAATGGACGGTGGAGATCCAGTGATCCGGTTACCGATAACGGACCGGTAACGTTTGTTGTTGGCAATACACCTTTAAATGTCACACTGAAAAATGGTTTACACAATACCCCACTACCGAACAAAGAGGTTTCCGTTTATGAACGTTTACAGAGTGGAAAGTCCAGATGTGTAGGCAGGAAAACTACAGACGCCGAAGGTATGGCGGTATTTGATATTGAGGGTTTGGGATCACAGGGGCGCATTTTTGTGTTGAAGGCCAAGCCATACAACACCGGCTCTGTGTATAGCAATGATGTGACAGAAACGGGAGATTTTGATTTTCTTGTCGGTAAGGTTGAACTGACCTTGATTAACGGTGCTACCGGAGAACTTCTTCCGGATACAAACGTTTATGCGCGTAGGATTCTGGGTGACGGTAATACAAAGTGGTATAAGAGCGGGATCAGTGATAGTGAAGGCGTAGTACGTTTTGATCTTGCCGGCCTGCACGATAATGCTGAAAATAGCACCGAAACTTATCTGTTCAAGGCGAAAAGCACAATAAATGGAAGATGGAGAGCCAGTGAACCGGTTACTGATAACGGGCCTGTAACATTTATTGTCGGCAATACACCTTTAAATGTCACACTGAAAAATGGGATACACAATACTCCTCTACCGAACAAGGATGTTTACGTTTATGAGCGTCTAGAGGATGGAAAGTCCAGATATGTAGACAGGCAAACTACGGATTCTGAAGGTAAGGTGGTATTTGATATTGAGGATTTGGGTTCGGAGGGACACATTTTTGTGTTGAAGGCCAAGCCATACAACACCGGCTCTGTGTACAGCAATGATGTGACAGAAACGGGAGATTTTGATTTTCTTGTCGGTAAGGTTGAACTGTCCTTGATTAACGGTGCTACCGGAGAACTTCTTCCGGATACAAACGTTTATGCGCGAAGGATTCTGGATAACGGAAATACTAAGTGGTATAAGTGGGGTATCAGTGATAGTGAAGGCATTACACGCTTTGATCTTGCCGGTCTGGACAGTGGCACTGAAACCTATTTATTCAAAGCAAAAAGTACGATAAATGGAAGATGGAGATCCAGTGAGCCGATTACCAGTAACGGATCGGTAACATTTGTTGTCGGTAATACACCTTTAAATGTCACACTGAAAAATGCCATAAGTGGCGCCACTTTGCCAGATCAGAAAGTAACGGTTTATGAAAGATTGGCTGATGGTAGTAAAAAATGGACATACAGTAGCGATACTGACAGTAACGGCAAAGTCATATTCGATATTGACGGGATTGATGATGGACGTACATTTGTATTAAGAGCAAAGCCGTATAATGCGGGCAGTGTTTACAGTGATGATTTGATGGCTTCCGGTGATTATGATTTTCTTGTCGGGAAAATGCCTGTTACCCTTATAGATAAAGATAATGGCGTACCGATTATAAACAAGAAAATATCAGCTAAAATTAAACTACCGAATGGCCAAATAAAATGGGCAGGATCAGGAATAAGTGATAACAATGGAACAGTTCATTTTGATTTGGATGGCTTTTCAAACGGTTTTGCCTATGTTTTTAATACGTACAACGCATTCGGGCTGAACAAAAGCTATTATAGCGATATTGCTTTACAGGAAGGCCCGATGATTTTTGAGATCAGTCGGAATGGAGACTATTCTCTGGATCGAACTCCACCTTTTATCGCCATAGCAACTCCCAAGCCTGGTGCTTTTGTCAGTAGCAGTGGTTTCAACGTATCAGGAATGGCTGATGATAATCAATTGTTGACTAGAGTTTCTGTCAGCATAGAGGACCCATTACTAGGGACAACAATGTTAGAGGCAAGTAGTGGTACGGGGAACTGGAATATTACCGTAACCGGAGATATGGTATCGGTAGGAGAAACAGTAACGGTTATAGCCAGAGCATACGATAGAATGCTTAACGTCTCCTCTGACAGTATTCAAGTCAGTGTTATTCACGATGTTGAAGCCCCATCATTATCTATAACCTCTCATAACAATGGTGATGTAGTTGCAGATGCAGGGTTCCTTGTGGCAGGAAACGTCAGTGACATTACCGGAGTCGCTCAGCTTACGGCCAATGTTGAAGACTCGTTTCAGAGTCAGATTTTACCTGAAAGATCAGTGGAAGTATCTGTCTCCAGTGGGCGTTGGGCATTTGTTGTCAACAACTTAAATGCAGATAGTAATGTGGTAGTCTCTGTTGAGGCTGTTGATATGGCAGGAAACACTGCAACTCAAACAGTAGATTTGAGTGTAATTCCTGCAGTTAAAAGCACACGACATCTACTTGATCGTATCACATTTGGTACAACATCAGAGTTGCTTGAAGATGCCAGTACATTAGGAGTAGACGGATTGATTAATCAGCAGTTACACCCTGGAGACATAGATAATACGGAATTTGAAACTGCTCTGGCAGCAATGGAACTGCCGGATAATACCCGTGAACTTCAATTCTATCAGTTGCTTCACACTCTATACAGCAAACAGCAATTACTGGAAGTTATGACCTTTTTCTGGGACAACCATTTCAACACTGATATTACGAAAACAAAAATAAGTTACGAGATTAATGAGAATCAGCAGTTTAGACAAAATGCCTTAGGCAATTTCAGAAATCTGTTGGAAATTAGTGCGAAAAGTCCCGCAATGCTCAGATATCTGGATAACTATCTGAGCCGCAGTGAAGAACCCAATGAAAACTATGCAAGGGAATTGATGGAACTCCATACATTGAGTGTAAACGGCGGATATACGGCAACAGATGTTGCAGAGGTTGCCAGGGTTTTCACCGGGTGGGGAATAAGGGACAACGAGTTTTATTTTAACCAATACCACCATGACGATGATGAAAAACTGGTATTAGGTACAATTATTCCTGCAGGATCGAGGATGCAGGGAGGAGAGCAGGTGCTGGATGTACTTGCTTCTCATCCGTCCACAGCCAGGTTCATCTGTACAAAGCTGGTCCGTATGTTTATTTCTGATACACCTGCAGACGGAATTATAAATGAATGTTCCACAGTATTTCTTAATGCAAAAGATGATGCTGATCAAATTGCTCAAGTCGTTGATACTATTTTACATTCCGATGCATTTGCCGATACACAGAATTTTCATGGTAAGCTGAAAACACCACTTGAATTTATCGGCAGTGTAGTACGCAATATTAATGCTGTGGCGTCCAGTCGCGATACACAAGACGCCTTAAACAATATGGGCATGCCACTGTTCTTAAACCCGATACCAACCGGGTGGAGTGAAACAGGACCAACCTGGCTGAATTCAAATCAACTGCTTCAAAGACTTCTTTTCGCAAATCGTGTTGCGTTTAATAGGACCGGAAGTTCTAATACCTTTGTGGATAATCCATCCGGTATTTTTACAGACCGTGGATACGAGACTCTTGAGGGTGTTGTCGGTTATCTCTTTTATTTAGCACTCAGCCTGGATTATACGGAATTGGAATGGAATGAGGCAGTGTCTCTCCTGACTGATAATGGCAGTTCCCAATTCGATATTTTTGATGAATCTGCCGACAATAGAATACGCAAGTTGATTGGCTTTGTTTTTAGTTTTCCAAATTATCAATTACAATAGTAAGGAGATTAGCAATGCACAGACGAGACTTTTTGCGATATATGATTTCTGCTCCGATTGCGGCAGCGACGTTTGTCTATGGCAACCCGTTTCAATCTATCCTGGGACTAGCTCAAGAAAGCACAGCAAAGGCCCTGGTTGTTATATTTCAACGAGGAGGATGTGATGGTCTAAACACGATAATACCATATGGTGACGGAGAATATTATAATCTTCGTCCAGGCATATCCATTGCGCCTCCGGGCAGTGCTCAAGGCGCACTTGATCTTGTTGATCCTACGGGTAACCAAAACGGGCTGTTTGGTATGCACCCGGCTTTAGCGCCACTCCATAACATATATCAACAAGGTACTGTTGCCGTATTACCGGCCGTACACTATGATAACGCTTCCAGGTCTCATTTTGATGGTCAAAACTATATTGAAAGTGGTTCCTCGATGCGCCTGCCTGATGGCTGGTTGAACCGCTACATGGCAACTACGCAAAATGGTACATTTTTGCGCGGTGTCGGTTTCGGATCTTCAACACCACATTCGTTACGAGGAGAGGTGCCTGTTTCAACCTTTTCAGACTTAAATTCATTTGTATTTTCTGATAGTGAATTGACGTCAAAGTTGGAAAATGTCTATTCTCAGACCGGGTCTGCTCCTGAAAGCTACCATTCCATGCTGCTTGAGAAGGGAGATCTAATGCTGAAAAACCTGAATACACTTTCGCAAATTGATACAGAGAATTATTTCCCGGAGAATGGCGCGGTGTATCCTTCTTCCTCATATGGAACGCAACTCAGGCAAACAGTACAGCTTATAAAAGAGAACGTTGGACTGGAAGTAGCAACCGTCAGTATTGGAGGTTACGATAATCACTCCAACCAAGGTGGCGCGACAGGCAGCCAGGCCAATCGCCACGCAGACTTTGCTGGAGGAATTGCGGCCCTGTATAATGATCTGGGTTCCAGGATGGATGATGTATTGATATTGACGATGTCTGAGTTTGGACGGACCGCAAAAGAAAATGCCAGCGGAGGTTCTGACCACGGCAATGCTGCAGCATATTTTGTAATCGGAAATAATGTGAATGGTGGAATATATGGTGACTGGCCGGGCTTGCAGGAAAGCAATCTTTACAGAGAGCGATATCTTGCACATAACATTGATTTCAGAAATGTAATGGGTGAAGTTGTCGATCGTCACTTTCAGCAGGCAGGCAGCATCCCTAGCGTTTTGCCAAACCACAGCTACCAACCCACAGGTTTTTTACCGACGGTTATATGAAATAGAGAATTTATTGTCTGCTGATCTTATGGCGGACTAATAACTGGGAAAGGATAAAATGAAAAATAATGTAAGAATATATAGGATCAATGTGCTTTCGGTATTTGTTAAATTTTTTTCTATAATCACTGTTATTGTTTTCTTGTGGCACACTCCTATAGCGAACGTACAAGGAGAGGAAGCAGAAATGAGTGGTAATATGATGGCTGCTGCCAAAGATTCTACTTCATCAATTACTGATCGTTATACAAACGATGAAATTGAAGAGAGGATTAATGCGATTAAAGATTCAATCCCGGTGGTTCCTGACCGTTATACAAATGATGAAATATATACTAAAGACGAGATTAAAGAGGTAATTAATGCTTCAACTCCGGATGCTTACACACAAGAATACATTGATAAGCATTACTATACAAAAGAGGAAGTAGACAATCAAATTATAGCTCTTAATGAGACGATATCAGATTTAAAAAATATCTTAAAAAATATGCGCAGCAGTATTCCGGCAAATATTGATGAAGAGTAAGAGTGGAATATGATAAACGATATTCGTACTGCTTAGCTCTCTTTTCCGTCCTTGCCGATTGTAAGACGATAAAGATGTGATTATCCTAAAGAGTCTACACCACTCCACAATTAAAAATGGCAGCGCATCTGCCAAAAGGCGGATGCACTGCCATAGGTAAACTAATCACACTGCTTTGCCACGCTCAGCGGGGCTTTACCCTATCCGGACAACAGTTGATGATTTTACTATTCGTAAGCGACTACACGTATTAAGCCCATTGTACTGCCATCGGCATTTGCGGTCGAAGAATCACTTACCGAGATAACTTTCTCGATTTTGTTCTCCTCTATAAAATCATTCACTGACTTATCAAGCGCGTCCAGTTCTTCTTTAACATGAAAAATTCTGAGTTGAGAACTGAATGTTTTTACTTTTACCATTATCTTTCTCCTTCAAAAAACAGGTTTATAAAGCTAATCAAATACAAAAAAATATATTACATACCCATAACCCCTTTTTGGGCATTGAGGATCTCCCATCCATGAAAGTTCAACTCAAATTTCTTCTTTTCATCATGACAATCCAGGCATTTCTTATTACCGGTTTTTGACCATCTCTGCAATACCATAGCAGTCTTTGCCGTCTTGCCCTGATGGGTAAAATTGCCTTTTCCCGCATGACAAAAACTGCATTCAACATCCATCATTTCTGCCAGTTTAAACATCTTTGCTGCTACCTCTAATTTCTCGGTAAATTGCCTTTTCCCGGCATGACAAAACTTACATTTTACACCAAGTGCCACTGCCGCTCTCATCATAACCTTTGCCTTATTTCCTTTTTTCGTAAATTCAGAAGCATTAACATTATGACAGAAAGAGCATTTTCTTCCTAAAGCAGGAGCCACCTCCTCACTACATTGTTTACGTTTTGCATCTCTGCTTCCAACCATGTAAGGTTCCTGCAATTGGTCAGGTTCGGGCAAATCTAATTCTTCCGCTCCTATTAATCCTGATGATAAAACGATTAAAAAGACGATACTCATGACATTCAAATTTTTTATGGTCTTTATCATTTGTAACAATCCTTTTTTAAATTCAAAAATTAATTAAGTCACTTTTACCGATGAACCTGCTTCAAATGCCATCCGCAGTGCATCAGGGTGCTTAAGAATGTCACCCTTATGCTCCATATCTTTAAAAAATAATTCATCTGTGTATTTTATATCCAGTGTGCTAAAGATAGCCTTTACCACATAAATGGCACCTTCAAAAACTTTATTATAGTCTTTCGATCCTGCAGTGGAAATAAAATATCCTGAACGTTTCCCTTTGTCAGGGCTTACCAATGCCTGCTTAAGAATATATTTTCGAGACCACAAGGTCTGACAACGATCAATAAATGATTTTAACTGGGCGCTGACTCCACAAAAGTAGATTGGAGATGCAAAAACTATACAATCCGCCTCCAGAAGTTTTTTATGCATCAACTGCATATCATCGGCGATAACACATTTACCACTCTTTTGACAAGAACCGCAAGACGTACATGGTGATATTTTTAATTCGGTTAGTATAATTAATTCGGTCTTATGGCCGACTTCCTCAGCACCTCTCATAAACTCTTTTATGAGTAATTCACTGTTTCCGTTCCTTCTGGGGCTACCGGATATCCCTAGTATCTGAGCTGGTTTCATAGTTAAGTTTTAATACTATTTTGAAATAAAACCCGGTTTCGTCATTGATATAGGCGAAAGTAATTTATCGAGCTTCTCTTCAGACATTAATTTCTTTTCCAGAATGATTTCCTTTATCGGTTTGCCGGTCAACAACGACTCCTTTGCTACCTCTGCCGCCTTTGAATATCCGATATAAGGATTCAAAGCTGTTACTATTGCCATACTACCGGTGGCATATTGATAACACCTCTCTTCATTGACCATAATACCTTTTACGCATTTATTGGTGAATACTTCCAATGCGTTTGTCAGGATTGAAACTGAGTCCAGCAGTTTGTACTGCATTACAGGCATCATGACGTTTAATTCAAATTGTCCTGCCTGTGATGCCATAGAAATAGTAAGGTCATTTCCTATTATAGCAAAACAGACCATGTTTAGCATTTCTGCCATAACCGGATTAACTTTACCGGGCATGATTGAAGAACCTGGCTGTACTGCAGGAAGTGTTATCTCCGCAAGGCCGGTCTTTGGGCCTGAACTCAAAAGGCGCAGATCATTTGCAATCCTGATCAGCTCTATTGCTAATACTTTTACAGCACCCGAAACTTCTGTGACAGGAGCATTGCTTTGCATTGCCTCGAAATAGTTGGAAGAAGCCCTTACACCTAAACCAGTGATCTCATTCAATTCAAAAATGATCTTGTGCGCATAGTCAGGGTGGGTATTAAGCCCTGTCCCTACCGCAGTGCCACCGATGCCTAGCTCCTTTAACGCATCGCTTGCTCTTCTTATTTTTTCTACTGCCTTTGAAACCGCTGATGCATAACCGCAAAACTCCTGACCTAACTTTATGGGCGCCGCATCCTGAAGATGCGTTCTTCCCGATTTTATGATGCTATCAAACTCTTCAACCTTTTCATTGAGCCTGTCCGCCAACTCATCTACTACAGGAAATAACTCTGTTAATAAAGATAATGCGGCAATCCTCATTGCAGTGGGAAAGACATCGTTTGTCGATTGTCCAAAGTTGACATGGTCATTTGGATGGATGACGGAATAGTCCCCCTTCTTTCCACCTAACGATTCAATTGCAATGTTGGCGATTACCTCATTCACATTCATATGACATGATGTGCCGGCACCCGCCTGATAGACATCTACAACAAATTGGTCTTGAAACTCTCCTGCTATTATCCTGTCGGCGGCATTGATAATTGCTTTGCCCTTTTCATCATCCAGGCACCCGAGTTCATTGTTTACCTTTGCCGCAGCCCTTTTAATATAAACCATTGATTTAATAAAAGCCTGATGAGGTCTTATGCCGCTGATTGGGAAATTCTCCCGTGCTCTGACTGTCTGAGCACCATAATATGAGCCCATCGGTACATTTACTTCACCTAATGAATCTTTTTCAATACGGTGCTGTTTGTTTTCAATATCCATTAAAATATACCTTACTAAAGCTTATGGTTTATCCTATCCCATTATCAACAACCTCTCTTTCAAGAGGACTCCAGTCTTGGAGTCCTCTTGAAAGAGAGGTCTGCCACCAGGCAGACGCTCTCCTAACTCTCCTCGCTTAACTATTCAGTTTTTACCTGAGCAGTACCTTCCCAAAGGCCGTGTAAATTGCAACGACTTACTGCCCGCAGTGTAGAATTGAGTCCGTGATGACTCAGTTTCAAAGGAATAGTTATCTCAGGCTTTGTCATTACCGGCGCGAAATCAAATCTGCCCAGATATACACTTCCTATATAAAATTCAATCCACTGAATAAAATGTTCATTTTCATTCGGGTGCTCTATCTCTCCAACAGTAATTTTTATATCGTTAAACTCACCTACCTTAAAAACAGATGGCGCGGTAATAACCGGTACATGTTTCTTCGCAACAGGTGAATCCGACTCTACATCTTCAGGTTTATTAACTTTACAAAATAGTGCTTTGTCATTTGACATTTTAGATCTCCAAAAAAATTCAACTTATTATTGTAATTAAAACACAACTAACTACACATGTGCGGCAAAGCCGCAACAAAGTTTTAAGTGTCTAAAGTGAACTAAAGTGCCTAAAATTTAAAAACAAAATATTTGCTTTTAAGCCACAACTTTAGCGCTCTTCAAACTTTAGACTTCTAACTTATTATTCTTCCAACGAAATATTGTATGCAATCCCGCCCAGCAAATCCCCAACCTTACTTGATGGATGACAGCTTATGCATCCTTTCATAACCGCGTGTACACTGGTAACCACCCTCAAGTGGTCTTTGCCCCCAATCTTTTCAATCTTTTCAAAATATGTTTTTCCTGAAATCATTGCATTAATTGCGTCTCTCTCAAATTCATCTTTGGGATTATTTTCCGGATTAAACGGAGTGCCGGTTGCATCCAGTAGCCTCGCTTCGTGCCAACCCTTTTTATTCATTGACTTGAACACCCTTTTGGACAGTGTGGCCGCCGCGAGTACAGAGGGGTCATCAACGTATTCTTCAGTAATGAGAACGATATAAGTCTTATAAAGATCATCAAGCATCCGTACTGTCTTTCTCGCATGGTCTAATTCCATGTTCCTTACCGATTTGTACAATTCTTCCATTACTTGCAAAGGCTTTTTAGGCACATCCATAAAATAGTCTGCTGTCTCGTCTGCAGTTACTTTAGGACTTGTGAAGAATAACATTAATATAAACACTAATATTAATGTTACATTTTTTTTTGCCATGATGTATATTCTCCTAAAATTACCAAATTAGAAAATAGCACAGTTTCCGTAATATCTCATTCTAACAAAACAGTTTATAAGGTGTCCAAAGATTAGTTTAATTGAGAAGTGTCCCGTTAGAAATTTGCACATGCGGCTTTTGTCAAATCCGGGAGCTTTCCCGTTTTCCCACCCGAACGAATTCATCCGGGCGAGCACGGAGACAAGCTTTGTGGCAATAAATAAAACATGCAAAAATCTAACCGGACACTACTGAGTTAAATTGTACCAATGATATTAATGATAGTTACAAATATTTATTTTTAATAACCATCATTTTCGTCCGTGTCATTTCTTCCATAGAGTAGGGAATACCTCCCATACCAATTCCTGATTCATCTCGACCACCAAAGGGCATCCAGTCAACTCTAAATGCGGTATGGTCATTGACTATGACTGCTGTCGCGTTTAGCTTTTTAACTATCTCCAAACCGGCATTTAGATTATTAGTGAAAACGGAGGCTTGAAAAGCATAGGGCAAAGAATTAGCTTGTTTGATTGCCGTATTTCGGTCTGTATAACTAAAGAGGCAAACTACCGGCCCGAATACTTCTTGATTTGAAATCTTAGTATCTTCCGGTGGATTCAAAAGAACAGTTGGGGCATAATAGAAATCTGATAGTCGTTGGCCTCCGCATAACAAAACCGCTCCTTTTTCAACAGCTTCATTGACCCATTGTTCAACTCGATCAACTTCTCCGGGCACAATGAGAGGGCCAACTTCCGTTTTTTCATCCAGGGGATCACCCACAATAAGTTCTTTCACCATAGCGGCTAACCTTTTAGCCACTTCGTCACAAATTTTCTCATGAACAAAGACACGTTGTACAGAAACACACACCTGGCCTGCATGATAGAATCCACCCTTAAGCAGCGCTGGCAACATCTCATCTATATCTGCATCGGGTTCCACAATGACGGGAGCAACTCCACCATGCTCCAGAGCACAGCGTGTACCTGGTGATAGCTTTGAACGTAAATCCCAGCCAACTTTGGCAGAACCGATAAAAGAGAAGTAATTGATCCGTGAATCCGTGACTAGTTTTTGAGTAAGTTCTGTTTCTCCTATGAAAGCGGTACACCAACCGTCAGGCAAACCAGCCTCTTTTAAAATATCCATGAAGGCGAAACAGGAGAGAGGGGTGGCTTTAGCAGGTTTAATAATAACAGGTGAACCCACTGCAATTGCCGGAACTGTCTGGTGAACAATTAAATTCAGAGGATGATTAAAAGCACTCACTGATGCAACTAATCCAATAGGTTCCCTCATTGTAAAAGCCAGGCGCTGAGAAGAAGAGCGTGTATGTCCCATAGGAATTTGCTCACCCTTCATTTGAGCGATATGTTCTATTGCCAGTTTAACTCCGTTAACTGCCCTTAAGACTTCTACTTTAGAATCTTGATAAGGTTTACCACCTTCCTGGGCAGCAATTTTAGTCAACGTATCAATCTGCTCAGTCATAATTTGAGCAGCTCTTTCCAGGATTTCTATCCGTTCATAAGCAGGCAACCACTGTTCAGAATTGAGAAATAACCGGTGAGCTTTACTTATAATATTTTCCAGAGTTTGAGCATCCATCAGAGGTACTTCCTGAATTAAGCTCTGATCATGAGGTCTATTAACTTTGATAACTGTCATTTTCCAAATCCTTTTCTTCCTGATTATAAGATACAGGTTTTTTCTTTGAGCAAAATGTTTAATATACTGTGGTTTAAAGAGTAGTCAACGGCTAAATCAATCACGTGAATACCACGGGTATACAGTGCTTTCCCCAGTATATCTTCAAAGCTTTGCACACTATCAGGACGATAGCCGATAGCGCCATAACTTTCAGCATACTTAACAAAATCAGGGTTATTATAATCTAAACCAAAATTGTCAAATCCCACACCTTCCTGTTTCCATTTGATCATACCATAACCGCCATCATTCAGGATAATTACCGTCAGGTCTAAACCCAGCCTGACAGCAGTTTCCAGCTCTTGGGAATTCATCATAAAACCGCCATCTCCACAGACAGCAATCACCTTTTTGTCAGGTTTTATCATTTTAGCAGCGATGGCGGATGCCAATCCCGCTCCCATTGTTGCCAAAGCATTGTCTAAAAGAAGAGTATTTGGTTGATAGCAGGGATAGCTTCTGGCAAACCAGATTTTATAAACACCATTATCCAAGGTGATAATACCATCATCAGGAAGCAGTTTTCTAACAATGTACACAACTCTTTGAGGGAGTATTGGAAAGCGATTATCCTCAAAATATTTTGATAAGTGCTCCTTCACATTCTCTTGAATACGCTTAAAATATGAAAAATCCCAATTGGCACACTTTTCTTTGAGATGACGAGCAAGATGTTCTACGGAAGTAGCGATATCGCCAACTACAATGAGTTGAGGAAAATAAACATCGTCTACATGAGCCGGAAAAAAGTTGACATGAATGACCTTTTGGCGATCAGTCATAAAAAAAGGCGGTTTTTCTATTACATCATGACCAATATTGATAATCAAATCGGCTCGACTTATTGCGCAGTGTAAAAAATCATTATCTGACAATGCTGCTGTTCCTAAGTATTGAGGATGCCTTGCGTCAACAACCCCTTTACCCATTTGGGTAGTAAAATACGGCATTTGAGTTGTTTCAATCAATTTCCGAAGGGCCTCGCTCGTTCGCTTTCGATTAGCTCCAGCACCTATCAGAATCAAAGGCATCTTGGCCTCTTTAATCATCCGAACAGCTTTTGTGATAGCCTGATCATCTGCGTCAGGCCTCCGGTAGCCAACCACCTCAAATATACGCTCCCCACACTCTTCGGCAGCAATATCTTCCGGCAATTCCAGGTGCACCGCTCCCGGGCGCTCTTCCTGGGCTATTCTGAACGCTTCTCTCGTCATAGACGGAATACTATTACCATTAACAATTTGCCGACTATATTTGGTAATAGAGCGCATCATGTCGACAGTATCAATAATTTGGAAACGACCCTGTTTGCTTTTCTTTATGGGCTTTTGGCCTGTGATCATGAGCATGGGCATCGCACCTAAATTAGCGTAAGCTGCCGGAGTCACTAAATTGGTAGCGCCGGGCCCTAGCGTGGCAAGGCAAACTCCCGGTTTACCTGTTAAGCGACCAACAGTGGCTGCCATAAAACCGGCACCTTGTTCATGACGGGTTAAAATTAATTTTATTTTAGAACCTTTAAGGGAGTTTAAAAAATCTAAATTTTCTTCACCTGGTATCCCAAATATATATTCGACACCTTCATTTTCAAGTGCTTTAACAAATAAATCAGAAGCTTTCATCATTTATATCCTTCCTTTGTTAACATCATACTTAAGACTAATTTAGGCATAAAAGAGAATTTATTTTTTGGTTTTATTAACATAAAAACAAAATCTCCCATTTATTAAATGCATAGTTAGGAATCTGGGTATTACTTAAAAAAACTCTTATATTTTAAGTGAGATGGATACGACTTGCCCAATCTATCCTATCACAACGTAATTTTTTTCCCTTCACCGCAAAAGCAACTCATGAATTGCTCTGAGTACAAACTAAACTCGCAATATTGATACCCATAATGAAATATTTACCGACCAAACAGAAAACTACCATTAAGTCATAATCTAGCAAAGCCTTAAGTACTAAGAAATTGCCCTGAGGGGGGAAGTAAACAATGCCAACCACAAATCAAGGCGCATATATTTCGGCAACAAGCTTTGCCGAAGCAGGAGTATGCGCAAGTTTTTCGTTGGCTTTGCCAGAAAACGGTTGTTATATTTTTTGCATGAAATTATAAGGCGTTATCATTTTAGGTCTTACATGCTATCTTAGGCATTTTTCTAGAGAAGAAAACAATTGGTATAATTATTGCGACTTTTGAACATACTATTTATTTAAAAATGCTTTTCAGAAACCTAAAATATCTTATTAATCGTTTCATTAACAATTATTAAAAAGGGAAAATGCTATGTCGAATAGAAGAACATTCTTAAAATCATCATTAGCAGTAGCTGCAGGTTTTGCCGTTGGCCACATATCCTCCGTATCTGCCGGACCAACTTGTTCTTATCCAAAAGGGGGTATCGTTTATACAAAGCAAAATCCAGGGAAGTGGTCTGGGAAAACCGGAGGGCACGTTCCAAATGTTAAAGTAGAAGGAAATACAGTAACTGTCACAACCACTCATGGTATGAGCGAAGCACACTACATAGTGAGGCATACAATAGTTTCCAAATGTGGAAAAGTACTGGGAGAGAAAACATTTTCCCCATCAGATGCAGAAGCAAAATCAGTATTTGATCTACCGGATACCAGTTCAAAATATGCATGGGACACCACAAAACTCTATGCTACCAGCTTCTGCAACAAACACGATCTCTGGGTTGCAGAGTTTGAAGCGTAACAGTCTCCAACAGCCCTTACATAGAGAAAGGCGTAAAGATGCCACCGGGATGACCCTATGAATTCAGTTTGTAATCTGAAAAGCAGTTTCCCTGTTGATCCATGCCCAAGTAATGACCACAGGGGTATTCCCGGGAATCTCGGTGGTGCCAGCCGCCTATGGCATTATCCCTGATCTTGGAATAAACTGAGTCATATTCCTTATGATATCACGCCTAAAAACATAAATTTATTTTCTTTGTCAGAACAATTTGCGGCATCAAAAGGTTGACTCGAATGCTGTTATAAGGTAGACTACCCGAAATATAAGTTACTTTTATTTCTCATACAAATTTATTGAAAGTTTTAAATATGGCAGAGCACGTAATCATTGGTAATGGCGTTGCCGGTATAAAGGCTGCTGAAACAATCAGAAAACTTGACTCCAATTGTAAGATAACAATGGTAGGAGATGAGGACTATGCTTTCTATTACAGGCCTCAACTTCCGGAATTTGTTGCCGGGAAGATCGAAGAGGAGAGGTTGTGGGGAAAAAAGAAGGATTTTTATGAAAAAAACAATATTATTTCACACCTTGGAAAGATAGTAACCGGCATCAAGCCCGATACTAATGAGGTTATTTTAAAAGATGATACTACGATAAATTATGACTCATTACTAATCGCAACCGGAGGTTCTATAAAAAGAAGGAGCTATCCAGGGTGCGAATTAGATGGAGGTGTCGTCCAATTAAAAACGATTGACGATGCCAAAAATATAAAGGAAAAGATTAAATCCGCAAAGAGCGCTGTAGTAGTCGGTGAAGATTTTTTGACATTGGCACTAACAGAGGCCTTGCATGGTAGCGGACTTGAGGTAACCTATTTGTTGCGAGGGGACAGACTATGGCCTGAAGTCATGGACAAAGATGCCTCTGATATACTTATGCTCAGATTGAAGGGAAAGGGCATTAAGATAAAACAAGGAACTGACATAAAAGAAGTGTATGTTAAAAATAAGTTGGTCCATGGGGTAATAACGACAGATGATGAACTAATTGACTGTCAGATTCTTGGTATTGTTGATAAGCTACAACCCAGTATGGGGTTTTTGAATGAAAGTGGTGTTAATACTGACAACGGTGTTTTGGTAAACAACAAAATGCTTACTAATTTTGACAATATTTACGCTGCCGGTGATGTTGCTCAATTGCCAGTCGATTTGGACTCTGAAATCCCGGAGATTAATGTCCGATGGCTGAAGGCATGGAAACAGGGGCAGGTAGCAGGTTCAAATATGGCAGGTAATAACGCGGAATATGATGATATTGCAAGGATTAGTGCAACACAAATATGTGGAATTGATATAGTATCAATAGGTGTTTCAAATCCATTAAACGGCGACCATAAAATAATGAGGGGCGACTATCCTCACCCTGAAATTGATGTCTACAAAAAGCTTGTCATGAAAGATGACAAAGTGGTTGGTGCGCTGTTTGTTGGTAATGTACAGGAGGCCAGAGAAGTCACAAAGGTCATAAAAAATAAAACAAATTATTCAGATATTGATAAAAAGCTGTTAAAACAGATGTTTGATTTGAATTCTCGATTCGGCAGTTTTCGTGGTTTTTTATGTCCTGTGTGTAAGCTCGAACTCCCAATACCACCTGACGCGAAGGCTGGTGATAAAATCACATGCCCAGCCTGCGGTATTGAGCTTAAAGTAACTGAGAAAATGTTACAATAATTGCATTGTTTGTATAACAGATAAGCATAAAAAATACGTATATCGTTTCTTTAAACACGACATATGGTTGTTAATAAAAATAAAAAAGTGCAAATTTAAAAATTCCAGTGGTAATATAGTGCGAAATGGGCCAAAAAGGACAAATATATTTTTGTGAGATTTGCAGGCAAAAGGTTGAAGTAACGGTAGATGCCTTTGGAGTACTTGTCTGCTGTGGGCAGGAAATGAAGCTGGTTGAGGGTATGATGGCGACATGGACATCCGTCCATCCCAAACCAGTTGGAGGCGTAACCTATGTCTGCAACAAATGCGGACAGCAGATAACTGTGGTGGAAGAGACATCTGGTATATTGGAGTGCTGCGGCCAAAGAATGGAGCGCAAGAAAGAAAGCACTGGTTAAACTCTCATATTAGATAACACCCGGAAGTATTCTGTTTTCTTACTCAAAGCACATAAATTAAAGAGGTTTTTTATGAACAGTTGGAAATGTGATAGTTGTGGCGCTCAATATGACGCAAACGAACCACCGGAAATCTGTCCCTCATGCGGCAAATCATGTGAATTCAGAGAAATCACTAATTACGTTCCCAAGATGGAGAGAGCGGGAAGGGGATATAAATGTGAGGTATGCGGCAATGAGGTTAAGATCACAATAGATGGCGGTGGTATGCTCAAGTGCTGTGATCAACATATGACATTGAAATAGCCAAACTATGCAAAATGAAAAAATAGAGTCAATTTTACAAAAAGCTGCTGCGAATGAAAATGGCACATATTTACTGTACAAAAATGCTGCAGACAAAATGACAGACTTACAGACAAAGAGTGTCTTAAATAAGTTTGCCGAAGAAGAACTGAAACACAAGCAGTTAATAGAAAGCTTCAGTGTAGATATGTTGGAAAAATTAAAGGTTGAAACAGTCGAAACATCTCGACAGGGAATAACAGAATTCCTTACTGATACTGATGAAGGCCTTGGTGAGCACCCGGATTTTAAAGACGTACTCGTTTATGCTGCAAAAAGAGAGAAAAAAGCCTATGAGTTTTATAGCAACATGTCTCAACACGTGGAAGATTCCAATTTAAAGAAATTGTTTGTCTGGCTAGCACAAGAAGAAACGAAACACAAAGAGGACATCGAGGCCCTATTCTGGGATGTAATGTATCGTGAATAACCTTATAATAAGGAGGATTAAAAATGGCTGATAAACAGTTAACAGAAATAATGGATATGGCAATTCAGTTTGAAACTGATGCAAATGAATTTTATTTAACCGCTTCGGATATCGCAAAAGATCCTTCCGCGAAAACATTACTCAAAGAATTGGCAACCATTGAGTTAAAGCACAAGGAAAAATTGGAAGAATTCAATTTAGATGATGTCGCGCATGAGCATCATACTATTCCGGAAACACACGATCTTCATGTTAGTGATTATTTAATGGATAAAGAGATTACTCCGACTTCTACCTCTCAAGATATAATGGTACATGCAATGAAGAGGGAACAAAAGGCTTATGAGTTTTATGCCAGGATGTTAAAGGTTGTCACCAGCGGAGAGGTCAAAATCCTCTTTGAGGAATTGGCAGCAGAAGAATTAGAACATAAAGCAAAAATTGAAACAGAATATGATGATGTAGTATATAAAGAAAATTGATATAAACCAGGGAGCCAAAAAATGTCTTCACATAAAGGAGAGTTATACTATTGTGAAGTATGTGGAACTGAAGTTATAGTAGAGAAAGGTGGAGATGGAACGCTGAACTGTTGCAGTCAGAAGATGAAGCATAAAGTTACTTAATAAAATAATAAGAATTGAGAGAGTTCTCAGTGAGAACAGAGTCTCCCAAACAGAAATAAAGGTAAATCAAAGATAAGTAAGAGTGTAAATTTTGAAACCATTCCTGCCACCTTCATTATATCTATTCCGCCTACAGCAATTAGGCAGAGAAACCCCGATCAAAGAAAACTTATTCACTTTGGTCTGTTTGCCGCTAATCCCCATACTAAATAACTGACTCTTTTTACAAACTTTCCGACCCTATATGGCGAAAATATATCGCTGCCCACCATTGCCACATTACAAAAAAACGTAATATTTTCGTATAATTATATAAAAATCAGAATGTCCAGATTTATTATTATTGCCATGAACGCATTTAATAGGTTGCTATAAAACGGCTTATGACTGCAATATATTATAGCTTGCGAAAATAAATTTCTGGCACTAATGTTGCTACATTACTGATAGTGATTTGTAGCATGTATGATATAAATACAAAAGGGACACAGGATATGGTAAGGGTTTGAAAATGTTGTCAGCAGGAAGTAGCCCATGTAAATTGGCCTCCTCATTGTAGCTCCCGCCTGGAATAAAATCGGAATTTTTGCATCTGATGCGGCACCAGTTGATATCGCCAAAAAGCCCGGTTTCTTGCACCGCCTGTTACTCAAAATTATTTATATAAAATAAGTATTTTCACGTGCATTCAACCGTCAAAATCCTTTGTATCAAACATTTTACAATCCAGTATAATAAATCCTAAATAGGGACACCAATAGCGGAACATTTAATCCTCCGCATACCGCCATGCTTCTTTCGTCCCAAGTACGAGCAAAACGCTGGATTATTAAAAATTTTTTATTGTATTTTATTTGTGTTATAAAACAACCTTGTTGAAAGGAAAACGTATCAAGTGAAGAAAGTTAATCGAATCTGTATCGCAGTTTTTTTTGTATTTGTAGCAACCAGCGGATTTACAATCCATGGTTGGCAATGTAGCAAGGCCTTTGGCAATGATGACAAAACACCTTTTATACAAAAATCCAGACCTACCAGCTCTCTGATGCGAATAATCAATTCACATACGTCAAAGATACTGGAAGCAATAATAGTTGGTGATTTCAATACCGTTATCAAAAAATCCAATGAAGTCGCAAAAGCCGGCAATGCCATAATGAGAATGTTTTTCCCGGATGGGAAAAAGGTTGATCAATGGTTTGATGAAGTCGGAAAAGATCCTGATGACCCTGAAGCAGTTAAGTCGATGAAAGAAGATTTTGAAAAGTATTCGAAAGCAGTTATCGAGGCATCTGAAAATATTGCCAAAGTTGCCAAAAATAAAGATATTGCCGAAACCTATGAAAGTTTTGAAGCAATGCTGAAGAAAGTATGCTTTGCGTGTCATGAAGTTTCACGCGCAAAATAACGGACAGAGAGCAAAGAGGAAAAAAGTTAATATTTCAAACTAAAGATTTGTTTATAACGTGATATGCTATTATCATATCCATTACGATTTTATCCAGGACATATAAACCTTTATGAATGATTCTTCCGTGATTACTGAAGCTGAAAACAGACAGGTTGCTGAAAGTGCTGTGGGTTTGAAAGAAAAGCATTCAAACTGTATACATTGTGGAACCACCATTAGATATAGAGATAAAGCCGTTTTCAGTAATAATGGAGATCCGTTTTGTTGTTGGGGGTGTGAAACGGTCTATAAAATCTTGAAAAAAGGTAATTTTTCTTTAATTAACAAGCCATCTACCTGTCTGCCTGAATATGATTTCCTTGATACCGACTCTTTTTTGAAAGACTATTCTGTCAGTGTTGATAATAAAAAGAGTATGAGGTTTTTCGTTGAAGGTATTCAATGTACTGCCTGCCTCTGGATAATTGACCAAATCCCTGACTGGGTTCCTCAAGTTGAAAATGCTCATTTAAATATGAGCCAGAATACGCTGCTTGTTTCTTTGAAAGAGCCGGGATACTTTGGAAAAGTTGCATCAGTTCTATCTGCCTTAGGTTATAAGGCCTACCCTATTAAGAGCCTTGATGAAGCAAAACATTTCCTAAAGAAAGAAAATCACCAGCAATTAATGAAATTGGGAGTTGCTGCCGCTTGTTCAGGAAATATCATGTTGTTCTCTTTTTCTCTTTACTCAGGACTAAAAGGACAAATGGCCGGTTTTTTTGGATATCTGAATCTTGCCTTTTTTCTACCAATACTTTTCTACTGTGCCCAGCCATTTTATAGAAACCTGTGGCGGTCACTGAAAGCCGGGCGTCCAAGCATAGACTTGCCGATTGTCGCAGCAGTAATCATCGGTTTTGCTCTGAGCCTGTTAAATTTAATCCAGGGGAATGATGATTTCTACTTTGATTCGCTTTCGATCTTAATCTTTCTACTCCTGGCAAGCCGATATCTTTTGAGCAGGACCCAACAGACGTTTATAAATAGTTCTTATATGCAAACATTTATCGACTCGCAAGCCTGTCAACGATGGAATGATAAAAGCGAGGAGTATGACAAAATCCCTGCGAGACTCTTAAACGTGGATGACAAAGTACTTATTAAGGAGGGAGAGCGTGTCCCCGCAGATGGAATCGTCTTGAATGAATGGGTAAATATAAACCCTTCTATCCTTACAGGAGAAAGTCTTCCTCAAAAACTTTTCAAGGATTCTGTCATATATGCTGGTACTCAGGTTGTTGCAGGTTATGCAAAAATACTGGTAAAACAGACTGCAGGTAACAGCCGGATTGGGCAAATACTCAAAAAAGTTGAAGAGCAAATTTATAATAAAACCCCTTTGATTTCATTAACCGACAAGGCAGCACAATATTTCAGCATATTCATCCTTATAGCAGGAGCACTGTTTTTTTCATTTTACATGAACGTTGACCTTACTGAAGCTGTTAAACGCACACTCGCCTTAATCATTCTGGCCTGTCCTTGCGCGTTAGCCTTCGCAACCCCGCTAACGCAAAGTCTATCATTAAAGAAAGCCTCTAAGAAAGGCTATTTAATTAAGAATGCTGAATCACTTGAAAAATTGAACTATGTAAAAAATGCTTTTTTCGACAAAACGGGTACGCTTACTCAAGGCCAATTTGAGTTTTTAAAATGGAAATCTCCTCATCAAGAAGAATCGGGAAATTTTTCTCCTGACCAGGAGACGCTTAATGCTATCTATTCAATCGAGGTTTATTCTCAACATCCCATCGCCAGGACTTTAGTAAAACACCTTGAAGGAAAATGTGTAAAAAAATTACCTGTCCACTCTTTAGCAGAAATCCCCGGATCCGGAATATCCGGAACGATAGATAATGATTATTACAAAATAGTATCGGCATTACCTGATGATAACGACAAAAGCGATTCTGACATTATATCCAGCCTCACGGCTCTATATAAAAACGGAAAACTCATTGCGTATGCATGTTTGGGAGATCGGCTTCATAGTGATGCAAAACAGACAATTTCCCAATTAAATAATATGGGCATAAAAACCTACATATTGTCCGGAGACACAAGTATACCAGTCTCAAGTGTCGCAAAAAAACTTCAGATAGCAAATGAACAGTTTTCATCGAGTCTTATTCCTGAGAAAAAGAACGAAATAATTAAGAATTTCCCTAACTCATTAATGGTTGGAGATGGTGCAAACGATTCGCTTGCCATGTCTGCCGATACAGTAAGTATTGCAGTTCAGGGGAGCGTGGAATCTTGTTTAGTTGCCGCCGACATTTATGTTACCAAAAAGGGTGTTTCACCGGTAAAAGATTTGATCTTATTAAGTAAGAATACCTTTGACGTCATAAAAAGAAATCTTATTTTCTCTTTTGTTTATAATTTTGCTGGGGGACTTGCAGCACTTTTAGGCTACATTTCACCATTAACGGCAGCGATACTGATGCCCGTTAGTTCGTTAGTGGTATTGTCTTCCTCTGCCCTGGGAACAAAATTTCTGAGAAGATTCAACAAAATAAATTTTTCACTTAACAATTAAACTAAATTTGATAAAATAACTAATCAATAATCATTACTGTTTGGCAGGTTTGTCAGACCTTGATATAGTCACAATATTTCAGGTAGGCATAGAAACCCGCCTTACAAACATTATATTATAATATCGGGTTTATTATCCGACATAATCAGCAATAGACATATTAATATTTATAGAATAAGTAAATCTGATGACAATTCTTTACGTTATTATTCCTATCGCAATTATGTTAGCTTCATTTTTCGTCTTTTTTTTCTTATGGGCTGTCAAAACAGAACAATTTGATGACCTTGAAACACCGGCCCATAAGATGCTGATTGATGACTGGAATGATAAACCAAAGAAAGTAAAGATTTGAAACCAACTCGAAATTATGGGAAAGGAACAGGGAAATGAGCTCTTCGAACGATACCAACTCCGGACTGATACAGGTCAAATATAATGACCAGATAGTCAGGATGTTTACACTGGCAACCATATTCTGGGCAACGATAGCCTTTTTAGTAGGAATTATTATTGCTTTACAAATGGCAGTCCCGCAACTTAACCTTACAGGATGGTTAACTTTTGGCCGTTTAAGACCATTGCACACTAATGCCGCACTCTTTGCGTTTGCCGGTAATGCGATTTTTGCGGGTATTTATCACTCTACCCAAAGACTTTTAAAGACGAGACTGTTTTCGGATGGATTAAGTAAACTTCATTTCTGGGGATGGCAATTCATTATTGTTCTGGCCGTAATTACGTTGCCCCTTGGTATTTCACAGGGCAAAGAGTATGCAGAGTTGGAGTGGCCTATAGATATCTCCATCGTACTCATATGGGTTGTCTTTGCTATCAATTTTTTTGGTACGCTCTTAAGACGTAATGAAAGGCATCTGTATGTAGCTATATGGTTCTACATAGCAACTATTGTCACTGTCGCACTCCTCTATATCGTAAACGCAATATGCATACCTGTTGGTTTATTTCAAAGTTACATAGTTTATGCGGGTATACAGGATGCCCTTATACAATGGTGGTATGGGCACAATGCTGTAGCCTTTTTCCTGACTACACCGTTTCTGGGCTTAATGTATTATTATCTGCCAAAGGCGTCAAACAGGCCTGTCTACAGCTACAGACTATCAGTTGTACATTTCTGGTCTCTCATATTTATGTATATCTGGGCAGGCCCTCACCATCTTTTAAACACCGCATTACCCGGCTGGCTTCAAATACTTGCAACGGTATTCAGCGTAATGCTCTGGGCTCCAAGTTGGGGGGGGGCTGTTAACGGGATACTGACACTTCGCGGTGCATGGCATTTATTAAGAACGGATCCCATCATAAAATTCTTTGTTGCGGCAATAACCTTTTACGCAATGGCAACTTTTGAGGGACCTCTTTTGTCAATAAAGGCCGTAAATTCTCTGGGACATTATACCGATTGGATTGTCGGTCATGTACACTTAGGAACCCTGGGCTGGAATGGTTTTCTCACCTTTGGGATGTTGTATTTTATAGTCCCAAAATTGTGGAACACTGAGCTATACAGTAAAAAAATGGCAAATATCCATCTTTGGATCGGTATCCTGGGAATTCTCTTCTACTACGTTTCCATGCTGGCAGCTGGAATTACCCAGGGTTTAATGTGGAGGGCCGTGGATGCAAATGGTCAGCTTGTTTATCCTGACTTTGTAGAAACAGTAATCCGCATTATACCTCTTTTTCTCTTCCGTGCATTAGGTGGCGTATTGTTCCTGGCAGGTTATGTTCTCCTACTCTATAATGTTTACAAAACTATCAAGCAGGCGCCAAAAGAGTTGGTAGAAGAAACAGTCCAGGTGAGGATATCCTCTTCAACGCCTATTCATCCGGAACGGGGACATAGAAAACTGGAAGGAATGGCCGCTGCCTTTACCATATTAGCGCTTATTGCAATTTTAGTCGGTTCTATAATAGAAATTGCGCCAACTCTCTCTATCAATAAATACGTTAAAACAGAAAATAAAGTCGAGCCATTTACACCATTAGAACTGGCGGGGAGAGACATATACGTTAAAGAAGGTTGTTATACCTGTCACTCTCAGATGATCAGAACAATACAGTCTGATGTGTTAAGATATGGAGCAGCATCTACAATTGAAGAATCCATGTACGACAGACCATTTCAGTGGGGATCCAAACGTACCGGCCCTGATCTGGCACGGCTTGGCAAAAAATATCCGGACCTCTGGCATTACATGCACATGGAAGATCCGAGAGCGGTTATAAAAGAATCAATTATGCCGGCTTATCCGTGGCTAATTACTTCAAAAATTGATTTCGACAGTTTGCAAAAGAAGGTATCACTTTTTAATAAACTGGGTGTTCCTTATTCTGACGAAGACCTGTCTGACGCAAATAACCGGGCAAAAGAGCAGGCTAAAAAAATTGCTGATGTGCTGAAAAGCCAGGGTGTAAAAGAAGATGTATCAGACAAGAAGATTACGGCTTTGATTGCATATCTCCAGGCCCTCGGGCAAAAAGGAGGAGAGTAATATGAAACAGTTTGCATTATCCCAATTTAATGAGATATATTTAATTGTAATTGGATTCTTTCTATTCTTCTCCGTCTTTATAGGCGCTATTTTCTGGGTCTACAGAAAAGGCTCTAAAAAACATTATGACTACTTATCTCAACTACCACTTCGTGAGGAGAACCGGACATGAGTGAAGATAAAACACCACTATATGATGATAAAATATTAGAGGGTTATGAGTATGATGGTATTACTGAATATGACAATCCCTGCCCTGTCTGGTTACTTTATATTTTCTATTTTACCGCCCTACTGGCGGTTTTCTTCCTAGGCTACCATTTTGGGGGTAACAGCAAGAATGCTACTATTGAAGCCTATGCGATAAAATTAAAAGAGGCACAAACACAGACACCGGTAGAAACATCTGTACAAAAACCTGAAGTCAATGAAAGTGAACTGTTAGCGCTTTTACAGGATCCTGATGCCCTGGCAGAGGGAGGGGAAATTTTTGGCGATCAATGCGCCCTTTGCCATGGATATTCCGGAGAAGGTATGATTGGACCGAATCTAATAGACAACTACTGGCTGCACGGTAAAGGAAAGATCAGTGATATAGCAGTTTCTATCAGTTCCGGAATTCCTGATAAAGGTATGGCTGCATGGGCAGACAGAATTCCTGAACAACAAATCCTGCACATAGCTGCTTACATAAAGTCAATAAATGGGACCGTGACTGAGAACGCAAAAGAGCCTGACGGCGAGCTTGTAGAAGAATAAGATGGTGGAAAGTACTCAAAAAGTGCCGGAAGACGGCCTTCGTATAAATCTATTCCCAATGGCGGCACATGGGTTCTTTAGGAAATACCGGGACCTTTCTCAATGGGTGTTGATAGCAGTATTCATCGCTCTTCCCTGGATTAAAATAAACGGCCTGCCTGCAATTCTCATTAATTTACCAGACCGCAGATTTACATTTTTTGGCCTGAGCTTCTGGGGTCACGATGCACCACTGCTTTTCTTTGTATTAGCAAGCTTCTCACTGGGTCTGCTGCTTGCTACTTCGATTTGGGGACGGGTATGGTGTGGCTGGGCCTGTCCACAGACAATCACTATCGATGGAATCTTTCGAAGGATTGAAACCCTGGTGGAAGGAAATTATATTGCCAGAAAAAAACTTCATGAAAAACCTTTTGACAATGAAAAAATAGTAAAAGGAGCGATCAAATGGCTTCTGTTTCTTACTGTCAGCATAATCCTGTCGCACACCTTTTTTGCCTACTTTACCGGCCCCGGTAAACTGTTGTCCATGGCCCTGGGCTCACCCTCAAAAAACCTGACAATATTTTTGATAGTAAACACAACAACACTCACTATCCTCCTTAACTTCGGATGGTTTAAAGAGAGGTTTTGCACTATCATCTGTCCATACGGCAGACTTCAATCCGTGTTAACGGATGAAGATTCTCTTGTTGTCGCTTATGATGAAGAGAGGGGTGAACCGCGAAAGGGGAGTAACACTAAATCTGAAGAGATGGGTGATTGCATAAACTGCTTCAAATGTGTTGCCGTCTGCCCCACAGGAATTGATATTCGCCGCGGCATCCAGATGGAATGTATCGCATGTACCTCCTGCATCGATGCGTGCAACGAGATAATGCGAATAACAAAAAAACCAAAGGGACTCATTCGATACGAATCAGAAAACGGACTGAAAGGCGAGAAAACAGTCTTCTGGAAAATGAAGACAAATATCTATCTTGGGCTAACCCTTCTCTCCGTTATCGGACTGTTTCTGTTTATATTTAATAGATCGGGACTAGACATCACGGTATTGAGGGCACATGAAAATCCTTATCAGATACTTAAAACATCGAATGAGAAAACGTTAATAGCAAACCATTTTACACTTAACCTTAAAAATCAGAGTTCACTGAAAATGGAAGTTGATATCATACGGGTAGAAAAGGTTGAAGGCACAGAGATAGAAATTATAGCAGCAACACTTCCGGTAACAATTCTACCCGGCAAGTCAAAGAAGAATCATATTTTTATAAAATTCCTAAAGTCAATGCTAGAAAAGAGAAGCCACCACAAATTCCAATTACAGATTACGACAAAATCAAAAGATATAACACAGAAATATATAAAGGAAATCACTCTTGCTGGACCTGTCTAATAACATAATTAACCAGATAAATAGTATGCTGCCCGTTATGGTACCTTTTGCAATTATTGCGGCAAGCATTATCGGCAGCATACACTGTGTCGGAATGTGCGGTGCCCTGGCAATGACGGCAGGCGCGCAAAGCAGAAAGGGCCTTGTCAATTACCACATTGGACGCCTGCTTGGTTATTTCAGTGTAGGCGCTCTGGCCGGATTCTTAGGGTCAGAATTTATTAATTCTGAGATGAAATATATCTCCCTTGTCTCCACTGTTTTTTTAGGTGTCAGTTTCTTCGTTATAGGATTCAGTATTATGAGAAAAGGACAATTACATATGAAACAACCTGCTTTCCTGAAACTATTTTACCAGAACAGGGTTGGCCGGATACTGGGAAGTAAAATGTCTCATTCGGTCTCAAGCTTTTTAATAGGCCTGCTAAGCCCTTTATTACCGTGTGGATGGTTATACGGTTTCATTCTAATAGCGGTCGCAACAAATAACCCTCTCTGGGGAGGCGTACTGCTTACCTCTTTCTGGATAGGCACCCTTCCCGCGCTATCAGGTATTTCACTATTAGTAAAAAAACCGATAAAATACTTCAACGGTAAAGCATCAATATTTATTGGCGCCTTCCTGATGCTTATAGGCATATCAAGTTTAGTACTAAAACTATCCAGTTTGGCAACAAAACATAGTTGCCATTAAATCTGTAATATCCGTTTTTTACAGAAAACAAAAACTTTCACATATCATGAGTAGTCTCCGGTTAGGTTTTACGGGTAACACGTAGGGCAATCCTTTAGGTTTGTTTTCGTACTTTAGTACATTAAGCGCAAGGCGAAAGCCTCACCCTACGTCTCTTTGACAGCCCCGGGTATAAAAAACCGTACGCGCAAAAACCTTACCGGAGACTACTGACATATCATAAAAAATAAGATGATAAATATGTTTCAAAAAAACGCTTGCCTAATTCCCTCGTGAGATTATAATCCTCACTTCACAGCAGTTAATTCGCTGGAATCAGATGCATACCAGTATGTATAGAATGGGAAAATGTTAGTTCCATAATTTAACAGCTTTTGAACTTTTAATTCAGTCCTCCAAAAGGCAAAACAAATATGAAAAAACCGTTACTCTATATCTTAGTTGTATCATTTCTTCTTGCAGCCCGGATTGTACAATCCGCGGAGGAAAGCCCGCAAAGAATAACCCTGCGTTCGTCTTACAGTAATTTGTCTGTTTCTGAAGTATATTCGATGCCAAATATTTATATACGAAAATTCGATGAGTGGGGTTTTTACGGACATAGCACAATTATTCACAACTACGAGAAGAAGTCGATTAAAGGAGGCGATGTCGTAATAGACCATACCACGGGACTGATGTGGCTCCAATCCGGTTCTAAAGAATATATGCAGTGGAATGTTGCAAATGGATGGGTAAGGAAGTTGAACAGCCTGAAGTTTGCGGGGTATAACGACTGGAGATTGCCGACGATAGAAGAAGCGGCATCACTGCTTGAGCCGGGCAAGACGAATGCCCTCCACATAGACCCCATCTTTGATAAAGAGCAATGGGGAATCTGGTCTGGAGACAAACGTGGGGGTAGTACCTGGAGCGTTTACTTCAGCCTTGGTAACGTACGCTGGCGTTACAAAAACCGATACGTTCGTCCGGTTCGCTCACTCAATTAATTTCCGGCAGGCTATTTGATATTTGAATTGCGTGTTCTATTTGGTTATTTTTTTGAAAACAAAATATTTATATCCCAGAAAATTCCAAGTCAACCCAAATAACGTTCCACTTAAAGCTCCCACATTGGCCCAAATCTGAGGTGAAGTATTCAAAATATCAGGAACCGCGTTCACAATAAAAGAGGCAGCACCCACATTTAGGATAATCCCTCCAACACTTATTATGAAAAATTGAGAAAATTCTCTCTCTTTTTTTTTACTATTAACGGCAAAAGTCCAGTACTTATTCATAAAGTAGCTATTTAAGACTGCCACAGCAAAAGACAGTGCCTTAAAAGCAGAGAAATAAAAACCGGATGCGATACCGGTAATAAATATCAGCATATTAAGAACACTCAAATCAACAGCAGTATTGATAGCTCCAACAACCGCAAATTTAATAATTTGAAATAGCGTTTTCTGCTCTGCCATACTATTACTTTACCATCATTTCATTGAAATTCTCTATAGTAAATTAACGATATTCTTGGTCTCTGATCCAACAGTCGGTATTTTAAAAGTGTTGAGGAAAAATGGGGGCCTTCAATTGTCAAGTAGGTGCTTTTGGCAATAATAGGGGTGACGATCCCTATTTGCCTGCTCAATTCAAAAGAAAGTGTAATAAAAAAGCCCACCAAGAAGGTGGGCTTTTTATTATAATGCTCCTCGGGTAGGATTCGAACCTACAACCTAGTGATTAACAGTCACCCACTCTACCATTGAGCCACCGAGGATTTTCTTACGAACAAATATCTATATGCTAAGTATTATAACATTAATTTTAATATTTACAATTTATCTACTGCCGTTACCGTTACAATAATCCAGAATTTTTGAAATCTGCGACTTTAATCGGTCGCGCCCAGCAATTATGTCAATAAATCCATGCTTAAGCATAGATTCTGCCGATTGGAATCCCTTGGGAAGCGTTTTCCTGATAGTCTCTTTAATAACTCTTGGGCCAGCAAATCCCACAAGTGCACCGGGTTCTGCCATAATAATGTCCCCCTGCGAGGCAAAGCTTGCCATGACGCCCCCTAATGTTGGATCCGTAAGCACAGATATGAACAGCAACCCCGCATCCTGGAGTCTGGCGATAGCGGCACACGTCTTTGCCATCTGCATAAGAGAAAAGGCCCCTTCATGCATTCTGGCACCGCCTCCGGAACCGGAGATTATAATAAGCGGCAATCCCAACTCCAATGCCATTTCAGCTGCTCTCGTAATCTTCTCTCCCACCACGGACCCCATACTTCCCATTATAAAACTTGAATCCGTAACGCCAAAAATAACTTCCTTTCCATCAATAAGGCCTTTTCCAACCGTTGCTGCCTCATTTAACTTTGTTTTTTTCTGTTCACTTGCAACTCTGTCTTTATATTTTATACGATCCTTAAATTTCAGTGGATCAGCAGGCATCATATCATTCCAGTATTCTTCAAAACTGTCTTTATCGAGCGTAATATTTATGCGCTCATTGGTAGATACTCTAAAATGATGGTTACATTCCGGACAAACATTATGTTTCTCCTCCACCTTTTTTTTATAAACTACGCTTTTACACCCGTCGCACCTTTGCCATAATCCATCGGGTATATTCTTTTTCTTCTTAAAGAACAATTATTTTTCTCCCACAACATTTCTATTAAAACTTTTGATTCATTATTGTTACACGAAAAAACTCAAGATCCCTATCTAACCCTTCAACTCCTGGTATTTCCTACTACGAACAATCTCAGTTTTTCACATACTGATAGGAATTCTCCTGAGCCTCTTTACGAAGCGTTTCTATCGCGTCTTTATAGTCATCCTTTGAAAATATAGATGTTGCCGCGGCAAAAACATTTGCACCGGCAGATGCTGCGTCAGAAATAGTTTCCGGCTTTATACCACCATCCACTTCAATATCAAGATTCTCAGGGGCTATTTCTCTCAATTTCCTTATTTTTTCACATACGTATTTCTTAAAAGCCTGGCCTGAAAATCCCGGATAGACCGTCATTACAAGAAGCATATCTATCGATTCAAGCAATTTTTCCACTGTCCGTTCATGCGTATCAGGGTTAATAGCAATTCCCGCTTTTAAACCTCGACTTTTGATTAAATCGATAACACCCAGCGGATCATCTGTCGCCTCGATGTGAAAAGTCAAGATATCGTCCTTTTCTGTCTTCTGCGTAAAGGGTTCTACATATTTATCCGGATTCTCAATCATGAGATGGATGTCCAGAGGGACTTTAGTAATTCTTTTTAGTCCCTCAACAATAAATGGTCCCATTGTAATGTTCGGAACAAAATGACCATCCATTACATCGACATGAATTAAGTCAACACCAGCCTGCTCTATCCTCTTAATTTCACTTCCCAACTGAGTTGAATCAGCAGAAAGTATTGAAGCAGATATTTTTGTTTGCATACCTTTCACTCACTAATTTATGACCCGGGTTTATCTGTCAGAGCCGCTATGCCAGGCAATTCTTTACCCTCTAGTAACTCCAGAAATGCGCCACCGCCTGTAGATATAAATGATACTTTGTACGATTCCCCCATCCTGTGAAATGCGAGGTCTGTATCTCCACCTCCTACAATAGTTAACGCATAAGCAGTGACAACAGATTCGACCATTGAGTATGTACCTCTGCTGAAGGCGTCAATTTCAAATGCCCCCATGGGGCCATTCCAGAGTATGGTCTTTGCGTTTTGCATAGCTTCAGTAAAAAGCTTTGTACTTGCCGGCCCAATATCTAAAGCAAACCAGTCATCCGGAACTTCCTGGAAGGTGACCAACTTAGTCTCCGCATCTCCGTCAAATTTTTCTGCAGCCACAAAGTCCACGGGCAAATATATTTTGACGCCTCTTTCCTTGGCAAGTTGATTTATCATGAGGACCTTCATCGCCACATTTTCATCTACCGTTGCCTTGCCAACACCATATCCATGGACCGCGAGGAAAGGAAATGCCATTGCACCACCAATTATTATTTTATCAACCTTCTTTACCAGATTTTCTATTATTTTTATCTTGTCTATAACTTTCGCGCCACCAACTATAGCAACCACCGGCCTTGACGGAGTAGTGACCGCCTTCTCAAAATAATCCAGTTCTCTCTTCACAAGAAATCCTGCCGCTGACTGAGATACCTCCTTATTCATACCTACCATTGAGGCATGCGACCTGTGGCAATTTCCAAACGCATCCTGTACCATCACATCACATAAGCTTGCCAATTCCCTGGCAAACTCGGGATCATTTTCCCGTTCTCCTTTATGAAAACGCAGGTTTTCAAGCAGCAAGACATCTTCAGGCTGCATTGCGTCCGCCTGTTTTTTCACTTCTGGACCAATGCAATCTCTTGCCAAGGTGACTTCCTTATTAAGAAGCCTGGTAAGCCTCTTGGCAACCGGCTTTAAACTGTATTCCAGCGAGACCTTTCCACCAGGCCTGCCAAGATGGGAGGCAAGGATTATTTTTGCGCCTTCATCAAGTAAATAATTAATAGTTGGCAAAGTGGCCCTTATCCTGGCATCGTCGGTAATATTCCCCTGTTCGTCAAAGGGAACATTATAATCCACCCGCACAAATACCTTCTTGTCTTTCAAGTCAAGCTCATTGATAAACAGTTTGTTCATTAAAAAGAATCCCCTTAAATTTTTGCGATAAGTACTGCAAGGTCAACCATACGATTTGAATAACCCCATTCGTTATCGTACCAGCCTATTACTTTTACCAAATTATCACCAATAACGCATGTGGATATGGCATCCAGAATAGATGAATGTTCATTACCTATTATGTCAGAAGAGACAATGGGGTCTTCACAATATTCCAATATACCTTTCAATTCATTTTCTGCCGCAGCCTTTAAAACACTATTAACCTCTTCTATGCTTACATTCTTTTTCACCGTTGCCACTAAATCAGTTACTGAACCATTTACGACAGGTACTCGCATTGCCATACCATCAAGTTTTCCCTTAAGTTCCGGAATTACCTCACCAATGGCTTTGGCAGCTCCGGTGGTTGTTGGGATTATATTTACGGCTGCCGCCCTTGCTCTTCTCAAATCCTTGTGCATCATATCTGCAACATTCTGATCATTTGTATAGGCATGAATAGTCGTAATAAGACCTTTTTCTATTTGGAAGTTATCATTAATCACCTTTACGAGAGGTGCAAGGCAATTTGTAGTACAAGAGGCGTTGGAAACAATTTTATGCTCTGGCCTGATATCGTTTTCATTGATCCCCATAACAATCGTAGCGTCAAGCTGATCTTTTGAGGGTGCTGACAAGATTACCTTTTTTGCACCAGCCTCAAGATGTTTTGCACAATCTGACTTTGTTGTAAAAATACCCGTAGACTCTATAGCGATGTCTACCCCTAACTCTTTCCAAGGAAGCCTGGCAGGATCTTTTTCCTTCGTCAGTTTAACCTCTTTTCCTTTTACAACGATCGCATCTTCTTTTGCCTCTATATCACCATCAAACCTTCCATGGACTGAATCATATTTCAAAAGCATAGACAATGTTCTGGCATCAGCTAAATCATTTATGGCAACCACATCAATACCTTCCCTCCCTGCGATTACCCTAAATACATTTCTACCTATTCTACCAAAACCATTTATTCCTACTTTAATTGTCATTTTTTAATATTCCTTTCAGTCCAATATAATAGATAGCTTCACTCCATAATTCAAAGCCAATTTGTCCTCTGGATAATCAAATTCAATAAATTCCAGCAGGTTGTATCTTTTTGGGATGCCTTATTTGAAAGGTAGTTTTATTCTGCTTTCAGAAGGGATTTTCCAATTAAAATGCAAAGGTTATCTTTTCAAAATATAAGTGCTCTAAGTATTCTATAAAATGAGGAAATACTTATGGATATGATAAAAACAAAGAAGAAAATTCTAACACACCACCATAATTTGTCAAGAGTTTTTACCCTATATCAAGGCAGATAGAAAATGTCAGATTATTTTTAGTCCTTTAGCTTTTCCTGTATACTTATCAATAGACACACAAGGGGCAAATTGTTATGATCAAAATTTAAATTTTAAAAAAATTGTATGAAGAGATATGTATTAGTATTCTTGCTTCTATCTAGCTGCGCAGCAATAAATCAGGTCTCTGAGGTCGACATTAACGAAAATTTCCCTCATGATGAGATTCAAAAGATTGCTGTAATTATGTTCGAAATACCCAAAGAAGAAAAAAAAGGAAGCTGGGCCATTTCAAAAACTTCTATATCCCCGGATGCAGAAGAAATCCTTCCAAGCATGACTGCCAGGGAACTGGCAAAATGGGGAAGATATATTGTTGTCGATAGAAAAACGCTGAAAAGAGAACTGAAGTTGAAAAAACTCAGAGAAGAAGATTTTTTACATACGCAAAATTATTTGAACCTGGGAACACAAATAGGCGTTGATGCAGTAATCGTTGGCAGCATTGAGGGCTTTGGCATCTCCTACAAGCCCAAAGCTACCGGGCTGTTCATATCGCCATTAGTAACAAAAGTTTCATTTGCCATAAGATGTGTGGACGTAACTACAAATGAAACGATTTGGGCTGTTAAGATTAAGGGAAGCTCAACAGAAGACAATGAAAGAGTATTATCATCTAAACTTATTGCAGAAACGTTCGAAACGCTTAAGGCAAAATTAAATCAATGAAGCACTAATTCCTGCCAAACAGCCACATCCTTACTAGATCGTAAAGTGGATAAAATAGGCTAGCAGGGCAAGAAAACAGATAGTAATTACAGAATAAACGCGAAACCATCTCCCCTACTTACCAATTACCAACTTTCCTACAGAGAAATACCTCCCCTATAACTAAAACCCATAATAAAAAAAAACTACTCTTTATTCTTTTTTATACAAAGCTATAAACTATTTTTTGACAATATACTGACAATGTACTTACACTATTCTTACTATATATTGTAAACATAATAAAAAAACATACCAAATGTTGTATTTTGTCCTTGACAATAGCCATTGTCCCTGCTAGACAATGTACATAGACTTAAAGTGACTTGATTTAACTTGAATAGATTTAACGAAAGGCAAGACATGGGCAGCTGTTTACAGATTTATTATAACGAGAAAAGGGATGAAAACATCAAAGAGATGATTCAGGAATTAAGAAAAGCAAAAGATTCTCCGTATTACAGGAGAAGATCAGATAGCGAAGTCGCCCTTATGGTATTGAGCAGGGCACTCAAAAGTGAAGTTAAAAAATTTAAATTATACAGTGATACAGGGAGGCAATAATTATAAATTAATAACTTTCTATTTACCGTTTGGTTTTTCCGAAACTAGATGAGTACGGGGGTAAATGTGGCCGGAGCCTTCATCTCCGTTACTTCAAGCCTCGCCCTCCCGTGTGCCGTCACAGCGTAATCGGGCTTTGCCGTACTCACCTGACGGGGGTCTTACTCCTTTCCCCCTCGTCGCCTGACGGCAGAAGGGCTTTCTCTCCGCAAGAGAAAAGCCCTTTTTGCCGTCTTAACCGTTTCGAATTTAGTTAATTCCCATCCCTGCTGTAGTTAAATACAACATAGCCAACAGTACGGAAAATTTATCTTACAATACAAACTTGGAGGTAAAAAAATTGGCAAAAAAGACGACCAAGAAACCAAAAGCGAAAGCAAAACTATCTGCTAAAAAACCCGTTAAGGAAAAAGCAAAAACGACCCCTGAGAGTAAAAAAGAAATCAAAATAGAAAAACCGAACAAAAAGATACAATTAAAACAAGATACATAAGGTTTTTGAGAAAACTTTTATACTTAAGACATTAACAGGCCTTCATATTTTTATAAATTTTTGCCCTGAAGCGATCCCGCTTTTCTTTCTGCCCAGATAAGCGGTACAGGAAGAACCATGCCCGCTTTGTTCTTTTGTTCCAAATTTGATAATATATCATGTTTTATAATATGTCAATTCTATAATCAAAATGACCAGACAAACTGTTTTAATAACAGGTGCCAGTGGTTTTCTTGGCACTGCATTGATCACACGGCTGAACAAAAAATATCATATTATTGGTATTGATAAAACACTACATAAAGATAGAGACAGTAACGTATTATGGTATAAAGTTGATATCTCAGATAAGGAACTTTTACACTCTACCTTCCATGAAATAAAAGCAAAAGTTTCGGGAAAGATCGATTATGTGTTTCATCTGGCGGCATATTATGACATGACAAATAAAGAGAGCTGGAGGTATCGTGAAACTAATGAAAACGGGACCAGATACTTACTGGATAATTTGATACATTTTAATGTGAATAATCTTATTTTTACAAGTAGTACAGTCGTTTTTAAACCAACTATGGGTGATGACAAACTAAATGAAGATTCAGATTTAAGCTCATTCATGCATTATGGAAATTCAAAGATTGCGGGAGAAAAAATAATATCAGCATACAAGGAAAAGATAAAAGCAACAATTTTCAGGCTTTCTGCAGTATATTCCCAGGATTGCAGGTCTATACCGCTGGCAAACCAAATCGCCTTTATCTGGAAAAGAAGTTTTGGCTATAGAATTTTGCCTGGGAAAGGGGTAGGGGGTATATCTTACGTACATATTGAAGATGTACTTGACGCCTTTGAGAAGTCTATGTTAATGGCCAAAGAAATACCACCTGCTTCAATAATAATTTTATCTGAAGAAAGCCTTATCCCAAATAATGAACTTTGCGAACTTATATCCCGCGAGATTTATGGTAAATGCTTGAACATAATACATCTGCCAAAGCGGGTCGTGTGGCTTTGTATTTATATTGCAAGTAATTTTCACTTGTTAGCAGGAAGATGTTATTTTTTTAAACCGTGGATGCTAAAATTGACAGACAAGAAATATCGATTTAATATTGATAAAGCCAAAAGTACATTAAAATGGCAACCCAGATTTCAATTGGAATCATATATGCCAATAATAATTAAAAACCTCAAGAACAATCCTCGCAAGTGGTTTGTTGCTAATAACATAAAATAAAGCTCCCTACCGATACACCATATATTATTTTTACTAATCAAAATCTAACAAACCACATTTTACTGAAATTCCAGGAAAAAAGTATACGGTTTGAAAATACCTGTTTTTATTTGCGTCATAAAATACATTGGTGTATATTTGCCTATGATAATTTTACATCCTTACAAACGAAAAAGGATGCTTTCTTTTGGAGACACGTATATGAAGAAACTGCTAATTATATGCACTTTCATGTTAACATTCTTTTTTTCCGGCACTGTTGGCTTCTCGGATATCTTAAAGGATTTGGATAAATTTCAAAAATCTTTAGGAGATTGGGTAACACAAATCGAAGAATTGAACAACAGAATTTCAGGTCTGGAAAGTGATAAAGCATCTAGTGAAAAGCAAGCCGCAGAACTTAACCAGGGTTTGGCTAATATAGAAAATCTATTAAGCGATATGGACGCTAAAGTTGAGAGGGTTGCAAATATGAGTTCACTGGAAGGGGTAAAAGAGATCGTAAAATCATTTGAAGGGACATTGAATGTCTTCAAAAAAAGATTTTCTAAACTAGCAAACAGGATTGAAGATCAGGAGGTTAAAACTGCCGTACTTGAAAGAATGTATAAAACGGCCAATAAACCACTAGACACTTTGATGCAGGCTATTGATGAACAGAAGCGTGTTATCGATAAACTGGGAGAAAAACTGGGAAACCAGGAAAAGATAATCCTATCTATGAAAGAGAGCCTGCAAAAACAGACATCTCCTGACGAAGCTTATATAAAGGGCATTGAGAAGTTGGGTGCGAGACTAAGTATACTTGAATCAGGATATATAGTACAAAAAAGAGAGTTAAAAACTGAAGCAGAGAAACATTTTGCGGAGCCAGACACTCACCATAGAACAGCTGAGACAACTGAACATGGTGCCGTAACAAGCGCACATCATGAAAAAACCGGGGTAGCACATGCGACGACTCCAGATGCTCATGCCGTAGCTTCATCAGAAGCCCACCATGAAAAGGCAGAAGCGAAGAGACATGTTTCAGCATCAACCGTACACCACGAAGAACCAAAAGCACATGCCGAAAAGACAGGCCTCATAGACATAGGCAAAGGGTTTTTTGTTAAAAACATTAAATTTGAATCATTTGGTTCGTCTTCCCAGATAAGAGGTAAAATAGTGAATAAATCTGACAGGGACTATGGAATGACTGACTTTAAAGCTCAGACTTATGATAAAGAAAATATCATTATAGGAAGCCAGGGATTTTCCCTTTATGGTTTTAGTAAAGATTCAACTAAGTCTTTTGAGGAAATAATTGTTGGCGTCAGCCCCAAAGATATTAGTAAGTATTCAATTTATCCTACCCAGATGCCATTAGTCTCCGAAACAGGAGAGAGTACAATCAAAATCATAGAGAGAGAAGATGCGGTTGCTATAGCTGAAACAAAAGAGCCAGCACCAGATAACCTGGAAGATTTGATATTTGATGAGAAAGCTTCTCCAGAGACACCGGAAGGCTTTGAAGGTGTTGGCAATGGATTTTACGCTGGCAATGTTTCATTTAACGGCTTTGGATCCTCCTCTACCGTGGCAGGAAACATAAAGAACAATTCAGAAAATGACTTTTACAATGCGTCTTTTACTATAAAAGTATATAGCAAGACTTACGGCATGATTACAAGCCTTGATTTTTCAGTAAGAAGTATTAATAGAGGAGACACAAAAGCCTTTGAAGAGATTATTGCGGGCGTGCAACCCGTAGATATCGATAGATATGAAATAGCATTTAAAAGTTCTTATTGAGATACAGGAGGCTCTTCGGTAAGGGCAGAACCCCATTCTTCATGGGCGGTATCATGTGTTTCAGCTGGTACTTCGTGGGAAGTCGCTTCATGCCCCTGTTCCATTAAAGAGGCACCGTGGTCTTCTTGGTGAGGAGCAGTATCATGTTCTCCCTTCTCTTCGTGGGGTACAGTATCGTGATCTATTAAAGGATCTTCATGCTTTTCATGTTCCCCACCATTACCGTGACAGGAAACATAAAGAACAATTCAGAAAATGACTTTTACAATGCGTCTTTTATTATAAAAGTATATGGCAAGACTTACGGCATGATTACAAGCCTTGATTTCTCAGTAAGATAGTATTAATAGAGGAGACACAAAAGCCTTTGAAGAGATTATTGCGGGCGTGCAACCCGTATATCGATAAGATATGAAATAGCATTTAAAAGTTCTTATTGAGAGACAGGAAACTCTTCGGTAAGGGCAGAACCCCATTCTTCATGAGCGGTATCATGTGTTTCAGCTGGCACTTCGTGAGAAGTCGCTTCATGCCCCTGTTCCATTAAAGAGGCACCGTGGTCTTCTTGGTAAGGAGCAGTATCATGTTCTTCCTTCTCTTCATGGGGCACAGTGTCGTGATCCATTAAAGGATCTTCATGCTTTTCATGTTCCCCACCATGACCTCCTCCATGTCCTCCTCCATGTCCCCCATGATCTCTCAGCACCTCAGGTAAGTCATCCGACAGTTTAAGAAATCCCGGAGAATCTTCAAGTTCTAGTATGATAGGCAAGTCTCTATCCACCCCTGCCCCTAACTTTTTTATCATTTCATCTACATCCAGGAGATCCATGTCCTGCGTAGATACTACTATATCAGCCAGATTTATATTCCTGGCAGCTTCAAGCGCTACGATTAAATCTCCTCCTAAACCCGTCATCGCTAATCTTCGCAACCTTTCGCCCTCCGCCTTTGCCCTGTCAACCAGTAGTTCGCCTGCCGCATGTTTTACATGCATGTAGTGATCCCCTTCCGCCTTCTTTTCTACCATGAACTTATTCGCACTGGAAACAACCCTCGTAACTTTGGTATCCATTTCTGCTTTCAAGGACACTATTTTACCATCCTTATCTGATTGTATCTTCTGTGCAAGTGCCTCTGTGGAGGCATCGATTGTCTGGGTAATACCTCTTTTGCCAACGGCTTTCTCTTTTGCAACATTCAACAGCTCATCTAACTCCGCAAGCTTAACATTTTTAATTTTTCTTTCTAACTGCGTGTCAAACCTCATGTCAAGTATAAGCCAGTCGATAATACGAACGTGACGTGATTTAACCTGACTTTCAAGCAATATTTTAGCTTCTGCAGCCCGTTTGCGTTTCTCATCAGGGTTATAAAGATCCTTTTCTGTCATCTTTCCCAAAACGCTTCTGGCAACATCTTTTGTTTCACTGTCTACAAACATCTTGTACCTGTTACCCGGTCCTATTTCCTGACGAATCTTGTTCGCTTTACCTGCCATTATTTGATATTTCACTATGATATCAACGGAAACTTCATAGTCATCTGCTGTTCTTATGCGTATTTCCTTTGATTCTATCTTGCCTTCTGCATTACGTGCTTCCCGTGTCAAAGAAAGTGTCTGTACCGTACCGTCAAATAAATCCCATGTTTCAATTTGCCTTATAAATCTATGCCAGCCTGGTTTATAGTCTTTTTGTATAACACCTCTTTTAAACCCCCATATTGCAGTTTTAACCCCTATCTGATCAATCTCAACTCTGATTATCATAAACCTGACACCAACAACAATAACTATGATAGCGATTACAATGCTTATGGGTATGAAATATTTAGCAAAAAATTTGGCCAACAATTTTAACATTAATTCATTCTCCTGATACTATTCTATTCTAATATAACCCAGGTACAGGCATGATATAAAAACTACTCAAATTAGTCCTCTGATATTTAGTGCCCTGAATCTCCTGCCGCCGCTGGATGTCCTGATGATTCACCATGTCCAGACGATTCACCATGTACTGAAGGTGCCGTATGTCCTCCTCCATGAGAGGATTCTTCTTCCTTCATCTTCGCGGGTTGTGACGCCTCTCCCGCTTCCTTAAACAGTCTTTCCCTTATTCTCAATTGAGGTATTTCCTCTGACGCTTTTAAAACCGGTGTTCCTATTATCTTAGCATTACGCAATCTCTTTGCATATTCCATTTTGACAAGATTGCGGCCACCTGCACCCTCAAGCGCTTTTTTAAGAGCAAAGATACCTTCCGCCTCAGCCTTCCTTACCGCAAGTATTGATGCTGCTTCTTTTTCCAGTCTATCGTAATCGGCATCGGCATCCAGCACCGCCTTAATAAGATATGCCTTCCCTGCATCCTTTATTTTATCGGATTCTGCTTTTGCATCTATCTCCATCCGATGAAGTGTTCCCATGAACCTGGATATTGCCACATCCAGTTTCTTCGTTTCTTCAGTTACTACCCTGTCCTGATTTTTTCTGGCGGCTGATGCCCTCTGCACCTGTTCCTCAACCTCTTTGTCAGCAAGCCTTCTTTCGTGTATCTTCTCCGCATATTCCCGGTAATAACGATAATCAATAAAATTCAAGGAGGTTACAAATATTCCATGTGGGTTCAGCAAACTATTCAGCTCATCAGTTGAGGCCCGTATCTTTTCCTCCCTTTTAACGGAGTCAGGAAATTCACTGATAGACAAGTCTCCAAACTCATATCTGCAAATGGTCCTTGCATAGTCCCATATCCACTTTTCTTTAAATTCTTCACCTATACCGGTGTCCTGTACAACCTTACCTGCTATCTTTGAAATTAATTTATATTGTATGATCAAATCTATACTTACGTCACCACCATCACGTGTCTTAAGTATGATAGGATTTCCCTGTGGGAAATCCGCAGAAATATTCGATGAAGCCATGGGCGCTTCCTGCTCTCTTTTATCAAGAATGTAAAGGTCCTGAATGAAAGGATAGTAAACTACAGCACCAGCACGGTCTATGGTTGTTATGTGACCGGTAATGTTATTGATAATCACGGCAACTTCGTCCGCTTGTATCTCCTTCCATGTCAACCTTCTACCACCTACAATGAGTAAGACGACCAAGGCTATGGGTACAATGACAAAAAATACCATTTTCTTAGAAACAAGTGGCGTCTTCTTAACACCTTTTGGGTTAAAGCTTTTTTCCATTTCGAATCTCTATAATTTAAAAAATTTATACTTAATTAGTTTGTCTTAACATATACGCTAGCGACCTGCATAGGGGGGAATAGTTATACCAAGAACCTTAATCGCAAATTTTTTATTCTCCAGTCCAAATTGCACCTTTCCTCTTCCCGTAATAAGGGCGATAATCGTAAAGAGAGGCAACACAACAGGAAGTAATATAAAAAGAATACATAAAGATAACAACGTTATTGGTAAAACGATGGAAATCAAAGGAAAAGCTATCAGCACAACAATCGTTATTACTGACAAGCCAAATACGATAACAGGCGGTAGAAGAAATATTGAAAACAGAACCGTTAAAAACTTCTTAAAACGGCTTTCAATTCTACTGCCAAAAATGAAAACTCCGGAAGATGGGGCTTCTTCTACAGGAAGAGCTTCTCCTGTTCCAACACCAACCTTTTCGTCCTCTTTCGCAGGAAGAACCTCCTCCTCAGTTGTACTAACTGCTTTTTCTTCTTCCGTAGATGGGGCCTCTTCGGCTACAGCACTAACCGTTTCTTCTCCCTCAGAAGAGGGGGACTCCTCGGTTACGGCGTCAACCGCTTCTTCTTTTGAAGAAGGGGTTTCTTCCGATGCTTTAGCTATCTTTTGTTTCTTTTTTCTCTTCCACATTTATGATAATCTTATATGTATTTAAGATAAGTATCTTATCTTGACATTAGGAATATTAACCGATATTATCTATTTAGTCGTCAATGAATTAGGCAGAATTTAGCAGTTAATTCTATGTAAAAAAAACTTAAAGTCAAGCGAAATTTACAAGTTATGGAAACACAATATTACCCGACATTCAGCGAATTCAGGGAACTTTCAAAGAAAGGGAATGTAATACCCGTATACCGTCAACTGTTTGCGGATACTCTGACTCCCGTAACTGCATTTCAGAAGGTTTCAGATACAGATTACGCATTTCTCCTGGAGAGCGCAGACGGTGGCGCAAAAATAGCGAGATATTCACTTATAGGCAGTAATCCCTTTTCAGGATTCAAATGTAAAGGCCACAACGTAGAGATCTTTAACGACAAAGAAATTACGCGTTTGGAAACCACAGATCCCATCAAAGTGCTGGAACAACAGATTAGTAAATTCTCTCCCGTACGCGTAAATGGCTTACCGGACTTTTTTGGCGGGGCAGTTGGATACACATCCTATGATTCTGTGCGCTATGTCGAAACGCTGCCGGATTCAACAGTCGATGACTTAAATCTGCCGGATATGTACTTTATGTTCTATGATGAAACAATTGTATTTGACCACTTAAACAAAACGATAAAAGTTGTTTGCGCAGCCCATATAGACGAAAGAGATATTCAAGATATCTATGAAGATGCAGTTAATAAGATAGATAATGTTACTAATAAGCTCCGCACCCCTGTAATGACGTTGAGTGATGATATTACCGAAAAAGGAGAGCTAAGCCTGAAGTTCTCATCGAATTTCAAGAAATCTGACTTTCTACAGGCAGTCGAAACCTGTAAAGAATACATTCGTGCCGGAGACGTAATACAGACGGTTCTTTCGCAACGCCTGCAAACAGAGATAAACGCTAAGCCTATTAATATTTACCGCACACTAAGGGTAATCAACCCCTCTCCGTATATGTTCTATATAAAAATGAAGGATTTGGAGCTGATAGGCTCCTCTCCCGAAGTTATGGTAAAAGTGAACGACGAAAACATTAACGTAAGGCCAATAGCAGGAACAAGAAAGCGCGGAAGCACAACGGAAGAAGATGAACTGCTAGCGAAGGAATTATTATCGGATCCTAAAGAACTTGCTGAACATATCATGCTCCTTGATTTAGGGAGAAACGATGTTGGCAGTGTTTCACAATACGACAGCGTCTCAATAGACGAAAAAATGGTAATAGAAAAATACTCGCACGTAATGCATATCACATCCAGCGTCAGTGGTAAATTAAGGAGCGACAAAAATGCCTTTGACGGCCTAAGGGCATGCCTGCCAGCAGGTACCTTATCAGGAGCTCCAAAAGTGAGGGCCATGCAGATAATAGATGAATTAGAGCAAACACGACGCGGCCCTTATGGTGGCGCCGTAGGCTATATTAACTTTTCCGGAGATATAAATACATGTATTACCATAAGGACCATTGTCTTGAAAAATGGTAAAGATGCATATATACAGGCCGGCGCTGGTATCGTCGCCGACTCGGTCCCTGAGATGGAATACCAGGAAACTCTTAATAAGGCAAAGGGATTATTAAGGGCCATCGAAGTAGCCGAGAGGATTTGAGGATTTTCATAATAATTGATAATAATATATACACATTTACGTATTAGAATTATACCAATATCAGGAACACTCAAATTGGGTAATAACAAGGAAGGTGGGTAGTAATGATAGCAAGGTCAGCAAATCCGGGTTTAAACAAAAATACGTTTTCTCAAGTCAGAGGCTTTACGTTAAGTGATAATTTGATGACGCTTCAAGGGACAGTTAACAAGACAGGGATAATGCTCTTTCTTGCCTTGTTATCAGCAATGTGGGTATGGCGTCAATTTTTTGTTTACGAAGCGCCTCAAATATCATTGTATTTATGGGGAGGAGCCATTGGAGGCTTCATTGCCGCAATGGTTGCTATCTTCAAACCAACGACTGCACCGATAGTAGCGCCGGTTTATGCTTTATTGGAAGGATTGTTTTTAGGCGGTATCTCTTCTATTATGGAAGCACGTTTCCCTGGAATAGTAATCCAGGCGGTTGGTCTTACTTTCGGGACTTTGTTTGCGCTTTTGTTTGCTTACAAATCCGGGTTGATTAAAGCTACTGAAAATTTTAAGCTTGGCATAACTGCTGCAACAGGTGGAATTTTCCTGATGTACATGGTGAGTTTTATCCTTGGTTTTTTTGGCACGCATGTCCCATTTATTCATGGTAATGGTATTATAGGAATTGGTATTAGTGGCTTTATTGTTGTTATTGCGGCCCTTAATCTGGTCCTTGATTTTGACTTTATTGAACAGGGAGTAGAACAGGGAGCTCCCAAATTTATGGAATGGAGGGCTGCACTGGGCCTAATGATCACACTTGTCTGGCTCTACATTGAGATCCTCCATCTTCTGTCCAAACTGAGGAGCCGGTAATTGAACGGTGCGGCAAAGCCGCAACTAAGTTTGAAGTGTCTTAAGTGAACTAAAGTTAAAGAACAAAAACTCGTTTTTTACCACAACGTTAGCTCACTTCAAACTTTAGGCACTTTCAACTTTTTATTATCATAAACTTAAGGAAGGAAATGATTAGTGTTAATTGCACGCTTTTTGCAACTTTTAGGAATGCTCTTATTAGTAGAAGGTCTTTATCTTGGTATCGTTAAGCATTCTATGAACCTTGAAATTATATGCGTGGGACTAGGCATCGGATCCTTCTATGCAGGAAGATGGTTACAGGGAAGGAGCAATTAAGACATCCTTTGTATACACTTATTGCCCTTCAGGCAGGCTTCGCTCCAACATGTCATTCTGAAGGAGGAGCGACTGAAGAATCTCTTCATGAAAATCCCATTAACCTCACAAAGCATCATTGACCTGCTAACAAAAGAGTCTTCGCTTCACTCAGAATGACAATAGCGTATCGTCTTACAAATAAACAGTTAAAACGAAAATTCCTATACATTATTTTACATAAGGAAACACACTGTTATGCATGAAGAAACATCCAAAGAACAAGTAGCATCCTGGGACAAACAGTATCTGTGGCATCCCTTTACACAGATGAAAGATTTTGTCAAAGAAGAACCATTAATTATAGTAGATGGCAAGGGGGTTATGCTAAGAGACATTAATGGTAAGGAGTATATCGATGGTGTTTCTTCTATGTGGTGTAATATACATGGCCATAGAAGGAAAGAGATTGACGATGCAATAAAGGACCAACTTGATAAAGTTGCTCATACAACCCTGCTGGGTATGTCAAATATACCTGCCGCCAAATTGGCAAAACACCTGGTAGAGATCACTCCGGAAGGCCTAAACAAAATATTCTATTCTGATAATGGTTCCAATGCGATTGAAGTGGCCATAAAAATGGCATTTCAATATTGGCAATTTAAAGGCGACAAAAATAAGACCAATTACGTTACGCTGCAATACGGATATCATGGCGATTCTTTAGGTGCGGTTGGTGTGAGCGGGATAGAGGTTTTCCATACGGTTTTCAAACCTCTTTTACTTAAGACGTTCACCACACCATCACCCTATTGTTACCGGTGTCCATATGATAAAGATAAAGCATCTTGCTCGCGTGAATGCTTAGGCAAGTTGGAAGAGATATTATCTAAAAATTCAGAAACTATAGCGGCCATGGTTATGGAACCACTTGTACAGGGCGCGGGAGGGATGATTGTTCACCCTGAAGGTTATCTGTCCGGAGTAAAAGATTTATGTAAAAAATATAACGTCCTTCTCATTGCAGACGAGGTGCTGGTCGGTTTTGGTCGCACAGGAAAAATGTTTGCATGTGAACATGAGAATGTAACACCCGATATATTAACTGTTTCCAAAGGTTTAAATGGAGGCTATATGCCTCTGGCAGCGACCCTGACTACAGACGAAATTTATAATACATTTCTCGGTAAACATAGCGAACAGAAGACTTTTTTCCATGGTCATACATATACCGGCAATCCGTTAGCTTGTTCAGCAGCCCTTGCGAATATCGATATATTTGAAAATGAAAAGGTCATAGAAGGACTTGTTCCAAAGATCAGGGTTTTGAAGGAGAGGCTCGAACAATTCAAAGAATTGAAGACCGTAGGAGACGTTCGGCAATGCGGACTTATTGCCGGCTTAGAACTGGTTAAAAACAGGGAGACGAAGGAACCTTATTCATGGGAAGAAAAGATAGGGATGAAGGTCTGCCTGGAGGCAAGGAAACGCGGTTTGATTACCAGACCCCTGGACAATGTCCTGGTAATTATGCCACCCTTGTGTATAAATATTTCACAATTAAATAAGATGATGGACATCTTATACGAATCGTTGGAAGTTGTCACTGAAACAGGTTAAAAAATTCTTATGCATTTATTTAAAGCAATATTCGGGCAATCTAAAAAGAAAGAAAAAACAGATAATCCCACACCTTCTCATGGACGGTTTAACAGGATAATTATATACACAAGTATTGCTTTCTTCGTAATAGCAGTAATATTTGTAAGTTTCACGTACTTCGGGAAATGGCAGGCCGGGCTTATTGAGGTCAGCAGTTCGGCCTTTTTATTTGTCATTTTTCTTCATATCTTGAAAGTAGTGATACCGCAATCATCGGGAAGAATTATCACGGTATTGTCTATATTAATAGCCTTAATGCTTATCTTCACAAACTTCAGCTTACAAAGGGACCAAAACAAGAGTTACACATTCAAGAAACTTCTTGTGGGTGACTTACTGGTCAAAAGACTCATTGGTAAGCACGAAGAGCTACCGGATGAACAGTTAGCGGAAAGGCTGAAAAATGTAATTCCCGGGGAATTTGCTCAAACAAAAACGGAGAAAGATACCATTGAATCAACATTTGAAAAACCGGAGAAGGATTTAATGGGAGAGCCGGTTACTTTTCCGGTAGACAAACCCAGTACTGTCTCTATACCCATGCATAGAGGAAAAAGACACTCTTTTTACATTCCGGAAGAAACAATCAACTATAAATTTGAGGTTGCAAGCATGGAAGGTTTAAGGGTAGACAAGGCCAGGATAGCGACCGCTGGTTTTACTATTCAACTGGACAAATTGGACGGACAGGTTTCAGGGCCTCATACACCTGCACCTTTATATCTTCCATCAGAAGGGGAAATTGACCCTGGCTTACTCCAACGCACTATTTACAGTAAACCGGAACAACCCGCTGCCATATTAGAATCGGAAATGCAGCCTGCTCTACCAGAGGAACAAATTGAACATAAAACAGACAAGCAAGTTGAAGAAAAGCTGCAAACACCGTAATCTACAGGAGAAATATTATGCGTAAGTTAGTACATGTGTTGTTTTTCACTATTATTACCATTTTGGTTGTAAATCACGTTAATTTTGTGTCCGCTACCGAAGAAGTAAAAAACGATTTAGGCAAATCAATTGAAGAGTTGGAAAATGCGTTAGAACAAGAACCATCAAATGCTGATGTTCGTTATTATCTTGGACTGGCTTACTATGATAATGGAATGGTACCTGAGGCGATAGATGAGTTTAACAAAATCCTGGAACTTGATGAAAATTATACTAACGCTTATTTTCATCTGGGCGCCATCTTTACCAACCAGGGAGATATCGATAACGCAATTGACATATTCAAAAAAGTGCTACAGGTTGATGAAACTAATGCAATGGCAGAATATAACCTGGGATTCCTTTATAATAACAAAGATCAGATCGACGATGCAATTGCCGCATATGAAAGAGCCCTTGCAATTAAACCGGACCATTACCAATCACTAAACAACTTGGGAATAATTTATTACAAAAAAGGATTATTGGATAATGCCATCGCAAATTATACAAAAGCCATTGAGGTGAACGCTGACTATGCCGAATCATATTATAACCTTGGAACAGCCTATCTTGAACAGGATCAATTTGATAATGCTATTTCTTATCTTGAAAAATCCACGGCCCTAGTACCAGATTTCACGGAAGCATACTATAACCTGGGAATTGCATATCGGAAAAAAGGGATGCTGGATGAGGCGATATCCTCATTGAATAAAGCATTGGGAACAGATCCTGAAGATCTCAAAACTTTAAATAACCTGGCGATAGCCCTTCATGAAAAAGGGAAATTTGAGGACGCCATATTTACCTATGAAAATATAGCAGCCATTACTCCGGAAGATGCTAACGTACATTATAACCTGGGCATTACTTATTATAAGGCGGGAATGCAGAACGAGGCGATATCAGAGTTGCAAAAGGTGTTGGAGCTAACGCCGGACCATACAAAAGCCCATTATAATCTGGGTGTAATCTATATGGGAAAGAATAAACTCAGCAAATCTGTAGAGGCATTTCAAGAGGCATTAAAAATAGAACCCGGTTACGCGAAAGCCTATGTGAATCTTGGGGTGGTTTTTTACCGAAAAGGGTTACCGGAAGAAGCGATTACGGCTTACAGTAGAGCGATAGAAATCAAACCGGATTATGCTGAAGCATATTATAATTCAAGTTTTGCATATCTGAAAAAGGGTCTTATTGAAGATGCCATTAATATGCTTAAAAAAGGTATTGAGCTTAACCCGGACAGAGGCCTACTCTACTTTCTCCTGGGAAACGCCTACAGCGACAAGGGTTTATCAGATGACGCGATTATCGCATGGGAAAAAGCTATAGAGAAAAATCCAAAACACTATAAAGCATACAATAACCTTGGCTTTGCATATTATTCAAAAGGTCTGGCTGAGAAGGCAATAGCCTCTCTTAAAGAAGCAATAGAAATCAAAGATAATTATGCTGAGGCCCATTATCACCTAGGCTCGATTTATATTGAAAAAGAGATGCCGAAAGAAGCCGTCTTGGAGCTGACCCGGACAATTGCACTCAAACCGGATCATACAAAAGCTCATTATAATTTGGGTCTCATATATCGCCATTTGGGCGATATGGATAATGCCATTGCCGAATGGAAGATGGCGGTCAAGCTGGATCCCACGTACTCAAAGGCATATAACAATCTCGGAGTTGCATATGATTTTATCAATAAGATCGATGAAGCTATTTATCAGTACAAACATGCGATTGAAATGAAATCCGATTACGGCGAAGCCCACTATAATCTTGGCATCGCTTATGCGAAAAAAGGTGATATGGAGAATGCCATTTACAAACTGAGGAAGGCAATAGAGATAAACCCGGATAATCCGGATGCTCATTTTGCCCTTGGTATAATCTATCGGGCGAAGTGGAAGGTTAAAGAATCGGAAAGAGAAATCTCAGTCTACAACCGCCTGAAATCAGGACAAAATTAAATTTCAGGCTAGGCTCTGCCCATGTTTACTCATCTTCCATGGGCACTTTTACCTCATTGATGAAATAATTAACAGTGCTCTTTTTCTGTTTCCGTTCTTCCAGTTTTGCAAAAGCTTCATCCTTTTGTGCGTAAGGAAAGCAGGCAACCTCCTTATAGTTGGCATCGAAGACCTTCCAGACAACTTTTTCCCGCTTTATAACAGATTTGGCGACTTTCTTCTTGGTTGTTGTTGTTGCTTTTTTCGCCTTCTTTTCCGCTTTCTGCTCTTCACCGGCAATAGCCTCATCCGCCAGCTGCTGAAGTCTCTCTTTACTGGATATTCTAACCATAATTTATTTCCGTTTCTAATAAGTATAGATTTCTATAACTAAAACAATAATAGGGCATTATACAGATAATTGGCGAAACAGCAACAACAAACACTGTTTTGGCATTAAATGGTGGAATTGAAGGACTGAAAAAAGGTGAGTTTGCCAAAGCATCTTTGTTGAATACTCTGTCCGGATGCAATTCCAACTGTCTAATCTGGTATTAACTTTTTATGCGGCCATGTTGCGCACAAACACATCAACAAATGTTTTCATTTTGCCTATAATGCGCTCGCCAATTTCTCGGGCTTCCAGTACGCTGGGACGGTTATCCAGACATTTAAATACATCCTCGCGGAGCGGTTCCTGCTCGCTGAAAATGTAGGCATCAATCAATGCTTGAAACTGTTTCTGATCAAGATGCTCCTCTTCACATAACCTGCCTAATGCCAGCACCTTCTGATCCTGCCAGTATTTTTCAAATTTATCGGGAATAGTATCAACATCGTCAATTTTGGGGAGATGTTCCTCGATAAACTTCTCAATAAGCTCGCGCTTGCTGCGAAGATCAATTTCTCCGGTCAAGAGGTCCATAATGGCTTTCTTCTGCTGATCAACATCCTTATCCTCAGCCTGTTTCAGTTTGGCGAGCAGCCTTAATATGTACGCCACGTTCACTTCATCCCTATGAATCAGCTCCAGCTCGAAGTCTACATCCTCCAGAATAGAGGCTTTCTCCTTCTGATGATCACTCCTGACCTTATCGTAAAGGTCGAGGTATTTGCTTTTATAATCCTCAAAACTCTGTTCTCTCATAGGAAGATCATCCCAACTGAAATCAGAGAACGAGGTTAAGACATTCCTAATCCTCATCAATTCGCGGAAAGCCTGAATAAATGCCATCTCCTCCTCTTCACTTGGCAAATCGTCGACGCTCTTTACCGTTGGTGCTATTTTTAGCAATTCGGCAAAAGCCTCACCGAACTTTCGCACAATCTCCTCATAAGGCGGCATGAGAATATCCTCCCTCGCCTCTTTATTGGAGAACAGAGCGATAGCATCATCGGTAGCTTTTTTCAGGTTACGAAAGCATAGGATATTTCCATGCGATTTCTGCTCGTTAATGATGCGATTGGTACGCGAAAAAGCCTGTATCAAGCCGTGATGTTGCAGGGTTTTATCGACATACAGGGTATTGACTTTCTTGGCATCAAAACCCGTCAGGAACATATTGACAACCAGCAGTATATCCACCCGGTCTTTCTCATTGAACCCAACCTTTTCCCGCTCTTTGATACGTTTGCTGATATCCTTGTAGTAGTTCGCGTATTGCTGGCTGTCTCTGGTAGAAAAACAGGTATTGTACATGGCATTGTAGTCTGCCATGAACTCGTCCAGTTTCTCACGACTGTGATCGGTCTTAAGACTTTCACGATCAAAGCGGTTCTCATATGGCTTACCCGTATCGGCTACCATGGCCAAATCGGAGTGAAGCATACCATTGGCATCAGCATCGTCTTCATTAGCACCATAGGTGAAAATGGTGGCAATACGCAGATCGTGCTCGCCTGCTTTCTTCTTATCTTTAAACAACTCATAATATTTGATCAGGTTTGGAATGCTGCTCACTGCAAAGATAGCCGTGTACGCACGCCTATGAGTCTTCTGGTCGTGATAGCGAATGATGTAGTCTACGATCTTTTCCAAGTGATCTGACGAATCAATTTCCTCTCTGGTGTCGATATCTTCCACCTCAATATCGATTAAAGTGTTCCCTTTCTGTCTGTAGCGTCCAATGTATTCGATGCTGAACTTCAATACGTTTTTGTCTCGGATGGCATCTGTTATGACGTACTCATGGAGACGCTCTCCAAAGAGGTCTTTCGTGGTGCGCTTACCCATCTCGTTCTTCTGGGCATTGTCGACAAAAATGGGGGTACCGGTAAAGCCAAACAGTTGAATGTTCTGAAAGAAAGAAGTTATCCGCTTGCGCGTCTCCCCAAACTGACTGCGGTGACACTCATCAAAGATGAACACCATCCGTTTCTCCTTCAAGTGCTCCATATCAGACTCATACCGCTTTTTGTGAATCGCATTGTTCAGCTTCTGTATGGTAGTGACGATGAGTTTCGTATCATCTCCAAGCTGCTTTACCAGTGAACGGGTGTTGTCGGTCACATCTACACTATCCTTCTTGAAGCTGTTAAACTCATTCATGGTCTGGTAGTCCAGATCCTTTCGGTCAACCACAAACACCACTTTGTGCACCTCCGGTAGGTCCATTGCGATCTGACTCGCCTTGAATGATGTGAGAGTTTTCCCCGATCCGGTAGTGTGCCAGATGTAGCCGTTCTTTCTGCTATTGCGTACCTGTTCAATTATGGCCTCAGTCGCGTAATACTGATACGGCCTCAAAACCATCAATATCTTATGGGTCTCGTTGTGCACGATATAATGGGCAATCATCTTACCCAGGTGGTCCGGATTCAAAAAAGCATCAGCAAAATCCGTGAGGCCGGTGATGTTCCTGTTATGGACATCTGCCCAGTAAAAGGTCTGCTGAAACGACTGATTGCGGTTGTTGGCGTAATATTTAGTGTTAATGCCATTGCTGATGACGAAGATCTGCACATACTGGAACAGGCCGCTATTGGTCCAGAACGAATGCCTTTGGTAGCGGTTGATCTGGTTAAAGGCCTCTTTCAGTTCCAACCCTCTACGCTTTAGTTCGATCTGCACCAGAGGCAGACCGTTAATGAGCACTGTGACATCATAGCGGTTTTTATAAACGCCTTCCACGGTGACCTGATTAGTAACCTGAAAGAGATTACTGCTCCACTCTTCCGAATTGAAGAAGCGCACATAGAAGCTATCTCCATTGTCACGATCCATCTGAAACCGGTCACGGAGAGTCCTGGCTTTAGCGAAAATATTGCCCTTGGAAAGATGGTTAAGAATAGCCCCAAATTCCTTGTCGGAAAAGGCAGTCTGATTGAAAGCCTCCAGTTGAGTTTTCAGATTGGACAGTAAGCTCTCTTCATCATGGATGGAGGCATAAGAATAGTCCAGTCCAGTGAGCTGCTGGATCAGATTGGTCTCTAATATGGCCTCTGGTTGGGTGCTCATTTTTTATCTATCTTTTTGATCATCTTGTCAAAATCGGATTCAATAAGCCTGTCTTGCATAATCCTGTATTTTTCAAATTCATTTTCAGCAAACACCTTAGCAATTTCAGCGGTAACCTTGCCGGCATTTTTTAAGATATCATATTCATTAAACTTTAAAAAAGCGTTAAGTTTTTCTACCCAATCTTTCATGGTCATAGATATTCCTTTTTCTGCCTGATTTTCTGCATAATCCAAATACATTGTTACAATGCGATTAAGAGCTTTTAGTTCTTTTTCATTGAGATAATTTTTGGCGATAAATACATCTGATTTCCTGATTTGACTATTAGGAGAATTCTTCCATGTAGTGAGTCCCATATGCTTTTTTGTGTGGTCAACTCTTGAAGTAATTACTTCCGCAGCTGTCTGTTTTGTTATGCTAAAATGAAGTTTATTTTGAACGGTAGAAAAAAATGTTTTTGTGGTTTCTGATCTATTGTCATAATCGATACTACATAGTGCATAAATATCCGTGATTTTTTGATAAAACCTTCTCTCGCTGCTCCTTATATTCCTGATTCTATCAAGCTGCTCATCAAAATAATCCTGGCCAAAAACCGAATTCGGATTTTTAAGCCTTTCATCGTTCATTACAAAACCTTTAATAATGTACTCTTTAAGGGTTTTTGTGGCCCAGATTCTAAACTGAGTAGCTCTTTTTGAATTGACCCGGTACCCAACAGCGATGATTACATCAAGATTATAAAATTTTGTTTTATACTTTTTTCCGTCACTGGCAGTTGTTTCCAAAATGGAAATAACTGATTTTTCTTCTAACTCTTCTTCTGAAAAAATATTTTTTAAATGTTTAGAAATAGCCGGAACATTAACATCAAAAAGTTCTGCTATTTTCTTTTGTGGCAACCAAATTGTTTCGTTTTGCAAAAGCACATCTATAGTAACTTCTCCACCTGGAGATTTATAAAGCAAGAACTCTGCAAATCCATCATACGGAACAAGTTGTTTTTTATCTTTCATATCTATTCCTGATTTTTCGTCCAGACATACATCTGCAGCAACAGTCCTTTTTTGAAGGTTTGAGTTTTATATAATTGCTTGCCTGCCATCTTTTTCATAATGGCGGTTTTGTTACCAATCAAGGCAAGTGTAGATGGCAGGGGTACCGGGAGTTTCAACGCTTCAATGATGGCAGCATAACCCGCAACCTTTCCCGTTTCGGGAGCAGACCGTCCGTGAAAAACAGTTATTTCTCGTGAAAAACGGTTATTTTTCATATGAATTTGTGAAAAACAGATACAATTTGTGAATTACAGGTAATATTTTACTATATCAACGAAAAATGGGTACAGCTAAATAACAGCTAACTCCTGACATTAGATAAATATTTGTTGTAACAGTCCTTTTTTGAATTGTTGGGTTTGGGTTAATTGGGTTTTTACGGATTCTATTTTTTTGTCAATGGTTGAAAGAAATGAAGCAATTTTTTGTTGTTCAGAATGCGTAGGTAGTACAATGGGAATATTTTTGCAAATTTTAGCATTAAGTTTAGGCTGTGCGGTGCCTGTATTATATTTTTCATATCTTATGCGTTCAAGACTTTCTGCAAGAAATTGAGTAGAACCATATGCTTCCATTACATGAGCATGATTATTTACCCAAATTTTGCCAGAGACTGTAAATGCAAGTGGAGTACTACGATTCAATATATTTGCACCATCTTCACCTAATAGCACATATTCGCCATCAAAAATATAGTCATCCACATAATCAATTATTCCGGAAGCACCATAGTATGGATAATGTCCTTTTTTATGCAATCTTTCAGCTTCACTTATTGGAATTCTTTTAGCATCCAGAAATTTACAAACTTCCCCCAACCGCTTCTCCTCCCAATCCGGATAATCATTCCCATTCTCATCCTTAAAGCGGATTTCCCGGGAGAAGATCTTTTGCATCACGCCTCTCTTGTATTGCTCCAGCAGTTCCTTCTTGCGGGTAAGCTGTTGAATTTTTTGGTCTACCTCAGAGAGAAAAGAGGCGATTATTTGTTGTTCGGGGAGGGTGGGGTAGCAAAATTTAAAATTGCGCAATTTGGTCAGAGTAATTCTTGTAATCGCCTGGCCAGCAATTGCCGCCCTTACTTCACGTTGCCCTTTGGAGCAGCATATATATTGATAAATATATCCATTATCGGCCTTGCTCTTATTAGCTCGGATGAATGCAACACTTGAAAGAAGGCTAAACTCTTCTACTAATTCATTTAAGCATACGTTACCTGTACATGCACCATCCTTTGTAATTAAAACATCATTATACTGAACATCACATCTCTTAAAAATATCTTCATGAGCCTCATCACTTAAGAATGGGACATTCCTGAGGTCCATATATCCATTTCGGATATTTCGTGATGTAATGTATTTGAATCTCCCCGATTCATAAAGCTTAGGAGAAAAGTGCGTTCCATCCTTAATCTTTTGAGTAACATCTTCCAGCTTTAAAGAGTCCCATTCTCCCTCAAACCTAGCAAAGCGTAATTTCGGAACCCTTTCTACATCCGTTTTATTTACCATATTCTCTACTTCCCAACTTCAAAAAGGAGTGTCGATTCCCAGTTGTTTACAATAGTTCGCAATCACAGAATCTGTTTTCTTCATCTCTTTGTCGAGAGTCTTTAGCTCCTGTGATACCGCCTGAAGATCTACTGGTCCTTCTTCCTCAAAGGTATCTACATAACGGGGAATATTCAGGTTGTAGTCATTCTCCCGTACCTCATCAAGATCAGCCACATAACTGTACTTCTCTTCCGGCTTACGCTCACGGTAGGTTGTCACAATCTTATCAATATCTTCCGGTCGCAGGGTGTTCTGGGTCTTCACCTTTTCAAAATGCTGACTGGAATCAATAAAAAGAATATTGTCCGAATGTTCACGCTGTTTCTTCATTACGAGAATAGAGGTAGGAATACTGGTGCCGTAAAAGACATTGGCTGGAAGCCCGATCACCGCATCCAGACAGTTACGCTCATCAATCAGGTATTTGCGAATATGCCCTTCCGCCGCGCCACGGAACAGAACTCCATGTGGCAGTACCACCGCCATGGTACCATTATCATCGAGCTGGTGGACCATGTGCTGTACAAATGCAAAGTCTGCCTTACTGCCCGGGGCCAGTTTGCCGTAGGGAGCAAAGCGGTCGTCACTCATAAACAGCGGACTGGCACTCCACTTTGCCGAAAAGGGAGGATTGGCAACAATGGCCTCAAAGCGCTGGTCGATGTGCTGGGGGTGTTCCAGTGTGTCCTCATTTTTAATATCGAACTTGCGGTAATGCACATTGTGCATGATCATGTTCATACGGCAGAGGTTGTAGGTGGTAGGATTGCTCTCCTGCCCGTAAAACCCGCTTACTTCCTTCACCTCTTTGGCAACACGCAAGAGCAGAGAACCGGAACCGCATGTCGGATCGTAGACACTTTTGAGCTTATCTTTTCCGCTGGTAACGATCTTTGCCAGAATAATGCTAACCTGCTGTGGCGTGTAAAACTCACCGGCCTTTTTCCCCGCCCCGCTGGCAAACTGCCCGATCAGATATTCATAGGCATCCCCAAGAACATCGCTTTCCGTATCCTCCAGCCTAAAGTCGATCTCTTCCAGGTGGGCCAACACCTTCACGATCAACTCATTCTTGGCACTCTCCGTTTTACCCAGCTTGCTGCTGGTAAGATCCAGATCCTCGAAAAGGTGATCAAAATCCTCTTCACTGTCTGTCCCCATAGTGCTCTGTGCAATGTTGTTGAGCACCCTGGTCAGATCATCCAGAATAAACTTATGCTTACCATCTGCATCGCCCCGTCGAGCCATCTCGCTGAAAAGCTCTGAGGGTTTCAGGAAATAACCCAATGTATCGAGTGCCTCTGCCTGAATAGCTTTCAAATATTTTTCCCCTTTTGGGGTCGCCTCATCAATATCTTCGTAAAGAATCCCATCAGGCTTCAGGATCTTATCGGCATAGCTATGAATCTTCTCACTGAGATACTTGTAGAAAATGAACCCCAGTATATAGTCACGAAAATCATCAGCCCCCATCTTCCCCCGCAAGGTATTGGCGATGTTCCAAAGCTGCTGTTCGAGTTGCTGTTTGTTATTATCGTTCATATTTTTAATTCTGCAACTTACTTGTCAAATAAGAAGTCCTTTAAAATTAA
>Ga0257117_1000181_pt1 | contig 64059 bp, 56 predicted proteins | sample SI112_135mmetaG_FD_190157 | JGI IMG/M metagenome (GOLD analysis project Ga0257117, IMG submission 190157) | Marine microbial communities from Saanich Inlet, British Columbia, Canada - SI112_135m | ecosystem: Environmental > Aquatic > Marine > Inlet | place: Canada: British Columbia | collected... | reverse complement strand
GATGAGTTAAGTAAAGACTTTGAAGGAAAAGCTGTAGTTGGTAAGATTGATGTAGATGCTAATCAAGAATTTGCTGCAAAGTATGGAGTAAGAAACATACCAACAGTTCTTTTATTCAAAGATGGGGAGCTTGTCTCAAGACAAGTAGGTGTTGCTCCAAAAAAAACATACGAAGATGCAATTAATGCAGCTTTATAACTCAAAATAATTATATTTGCAACCGTTTTGGTCTGGTAGTTCAGTTGGTTAGAATACCTGCCTGTCACGCAGGGGGTCGCGGGTTCGAGTCCCGTCCAGACCGCAAAATCATCCTCCAATTTGGGGGATTTTTTGTTTTCTATAAAAATAAATGGATGTTAAGTATACTATAGGAGCCATTAAAATCCAACTTGACTGTGCTTGTAAGGTAATTGATCGTCCTGCTATTTTAAAAATTGTAGGATTGAACCAAGATCCTAGTGGATGTAATGGAGCCCATGAAAGGTCACCGTTAGAGCCTAATTGAAGATTATAAAAGAAAGCTTCAACATAAATATTCTGAATAATAAACCATAAAAGAAAAATTGAGAAAGCCCCCCAATTCCATTTTAAAAAAGGAGATTTTTTATTTCTATAAAAGAGCTTTACTAAATATAACCCTATCCAAACAACTAATACATCAGCTAATGAATTTAAAAACCAATTTAAATTAACAGGTATTGCACAAGTTAAAGCAACACTTCTTCTCTGGTCTACAGGAAGCCCTCCTCCTAATCCATATGTAAGCCATAACTCCCAGCCAATTGAAACTATTAAAAAAACACTAATTAGAGTCATTGCAACACTATATGAAACCTTTTTTTTAATTGTGTAATATATTAATAGAATTATTGGAAGAGATGCGGCTATATAAAGACGCATAACAAGCCAATGCTCAAGTTTATTTAAATCACAAAATTTGAAAAAATTTTCCATAATTAATTTTGAATATCAATGTAAGAGTTTATTCTTTGTTCAAGAATTGAAAGTGTTACTGTTCCCTGTTCAAGGATTACCTCATGAAATTCTCTTATATCAAATTTTGAACCAAGTTTCTCCTTAGCCTTTTTTCTTAGTTCTCTAATTTTTAATTCCCCAATTTTATAAGATAAAGCTTGACCAGGCCAAGAAATATATCGATCTGTTTCTGTATTTACTTCATGTAAGGATAGGGCTGTGTTTGAAGCTATAAAGTCGACAGCTTGTTTTCTAGTCCACCCTTTAGAATGAATACCAGTATCAACTACTAATCTGCAGGCACGCCACATCTCATATGTTAGCTTTCCAAAATGTTCATAAGGGGTCGTATACATACCCATTTCATTAGCTAAAAATTCTGTATATAGCCCCCAGCCCTCACCATATGCAGATATATATAGATTTCTTCTAAATTTAGGAATGCTATCTCCTAACTCATTATTTAATGCTCCTTGAAGATGATGCCCAGGAACGGCTTCGTGAACTGTTAATGAGGGTAATGTATATAATGTTCTACTTGGAAGATCATAAGTATTAACCCAGTAATATCCTGGTTCATTACTATTTTTTGAGGATCCCACATAACGTCCTCCAGTATATTTAGGTGCAATAGCATCTGGGACAGGCGCAACACCATAAGGTTTTCGTGGTAATGTTTTAAAGAATTTTGGGAGTTGCTCATCAGCTCGTTTTGCAATGTCTCGAGCAATCATCAATAATTCATCTGGAGTTCTAGCATAGAATTGTTTATCTGTCCTAAGAAATTTTAAAAAATCTGAAAAGCTCCCTTTAAAACCTAACTCATCAATTATATTTTCCATCTCTGCTTTAATCCGTTTTACCTCACTCAGTCCTATTTGATGAATATCTTCTGGGGAGAACTCATTGTTTGTTGTATAGAAGTTAATTCTGTTTTGATAAAAGGCCTTTCCATTTGGCGTGTCAGATACACCAATCGTAGTCCTTGTATTTGGAAGGTACTCAGTTTCAAAAAATTTTTTTATTCGTTTAAATTGAGGTATAACAATTTTTTCAATAACAATTTTTCCTTCAGTTAATATTGAGTCTTTTTGTGATGAGGTTAGACTTTCGGGTAATTTTTTTAACGGTGAATAGAAGTAGCTTTCTTGAAAATCATCTACAATATGAGTTTGATATGTGGATTCATATCCCTTAAAAATAATCTTAGGTTGAGAGACTCCCTTGTCCAATCCTTCTCTAAGATTTACAAAATACTGATCAACATAATCGGGTATTGCACTTAGCTTTTTTAAATAGTCTTTTACGCTATTATAATTTTGCAAAGATCTTACCATAAAACCTAGATTAATATGAAATCCAGAATCAGATAATAAGGGATTTAGAAAGCGTTCAAATTCATAATAAGCTATCTTATCTTCTAGAACAAATTTTAGAAGTTCAGCAGAAATTTTATCGGTTTCTGTCAAAACATCTAAATTTATTTCTGACAGTTCATCTAGTTTTTCTTGTGCAAAATCTGCCTCGGACTTATAATATTCTCTAGTGAAAAGACCTAAGGGATACTTTTCTCTGTCATAGCCATTGTGATTTTGGTAACTATGTATTAAAGAATCAAGCTTTTTAATTGATCTATTTGAGTTGATTTGATTACAACCAAAAAAGATGATTAGTAAAAGTAGGGATGAAAGTTTGTTTATATAAATCATATATAAACTTAAATAATAAACCCCTCAATCACTAATTAGGGGTTCCCCATAAAAAAGCTCTTATATAGAATACACTTTTCTCTTTTAACTTGTTTCTACCTTTTAGTCTAAAAAAAGGGCTTATGAACCTTACCTTCTAATCATAAATTTATAAATGAGAGAACATGTAACAGAATATGAGATTTGTAATTATATATCATTAATATTTGGGTTTAGCCACTTTTTAGCCATCTCTATTTTAATTTTTCTTCTTAAAGAATAGCTTTGAACCTGATCTTTATCTATTTTGCCTAAACCAAAATACTTCGCTTCTTGGTTTGCAAAATAATATCCAGAAACTGATGCAGCTGGCCACATTGCCATGCTTTCAGTAAGTTTAACACCAATATTATTTTCTACATCAAGGATTTTCCATATTGTTTCCTTTTCTAAATGATCTGGACATGCTGGATATCCAGGAGCAGGTCTAATACCAATATATCTCTCTTTAATAAGGTCTTCATTGGTTAATTTTTCTTTTTTATTATACCCCCAATATTTAATTCTAATCATTTTATGTAAATATTCCGCAAAAGCCTCAACAAGTCTATCTGCAATAGATTTAACCATTAAGCTACTATAATCATCATTTTCAACTTCATATTTTTTAGATAATTCATCACATCCAAAACCAGCTGAAACACAGAAAACACCTACATAATCTTTCATATTTAATTCTTTAGGAGCAATAAAATCAGATAAAGCAATGTTTGGAACTCCTTTTGGTTTTTTTGATTGTTGTCTAAGTGTAATAAGTTTTCCTAAGACTTGATTTGAATAATCATTTTTATAAACCTCTATGTCATCATGATTGACAGAGTTTGCAGGAAAAATTCCAAAAACACCTTTTGCTTCAAATAATTTTTCTTTAATTACTTTTTCAAGTATTAAATTAGCATCCTTGAATAGTTCTTTTGCTTCATTTCCATTTACCTCTTGATTAAAAATATCAGGATATTTTCCATAAATATTCCAAGACCTAAAAAATTGAGTCCAATCGATATGATCTTTTAATATAGATAAATCTTCAATAGCTAAAACCTCTATTCCAAGTTTATTTGGTTTAACAATCTTGGTTGTTTTCCAATTAATTTTAAATTTATTAGCTCTTGCAGAATCAAGAGAAATGAATCTTTTTTCAACTTTTCTTTTGAAAAAATCATCTCTAAGCTTTTGATATTCATCCAAGATAGTGTTTTTGAAAATTGATTTATTTTTTCCTAACAAAGTTGAAGCAACTGGAACAGCTTTAGATGCGTCATTTACATGTACTGCTAATCCAGTATAATTAGGAGCTATTTTTATTGCAGTGTGAAGTTTGGAAGTGGTAGCTCCACCAATAAGAACAGGTATTTTAATTTTTTTCTTTTCCAGCTCTTTAACTAAAAAAACCATTTCATCTAAAGATGGTGTTATTAAACCACTTAGTCCAATTATATCTACTTTTTCCTTAAGAGCTATTTCTATAATTTTTTCTGGAGGCACCATAACTCCAAGATCTATTATTTCATAATTATTGCAGCTAAGAACAATGGCCACAATGTTTTTGCCAATATCATGAACGTCGCCCTTAACTGTAGCCATTAAAATCTTTCCAGCAAATTGTTTTCCTTCTGACTTTTCTGCTTCAATAAAAGGTTGTAAATAGGCAACTGCTTTTTTCATAACTCGAGCTGATTTTACCACTTGTGGTAAAAACATTTTACCTTCACCAAATAAATTCCCTACCACATTCATTCCATCCATTAAAGGTCCCTCTATAACTTCAATTGGTTTTTTAAAGTTTTTTCGAGCTTCTTCTGTATCTAATTCAATAAAAGTGTCTATCCCTTTAACTAAGGAATGAGAAATTCTTAAATATACATCTTCATTTCTCCAAGAATCGTCTAGTTTTTTCCCTTTCTTTTTTATACCTACTAAGTTTTCAGCAAAATCTAGTAATCTTTCAGTTGCATCATCTCTCCGGTCTAATAAAACATCTTCAACGTAATTCATTAAATCTTTAGGCACTTCATCATACACTTCTAAAAGAGTTGGGTTTACAATACCCATGTTCATTCCATGTTGAATAGCATGATATAAAAAAGAAGCATGCATAGCTTCTCTAACAGTGTTATTCCCTCGGAAAGAAAAAGAAACATTACTTACTCCTCCACTGACGCTAGCATATGGTAAATTTTCCTTAATCCATTTTGTTGCCCCAAAAAAATCTAAAGCATTTTTTCGGTGCTCTTCAATTCCTGTTGCCACGGGGAAAATATTAGGATCAAAAATTATATCCTGTGGTTGAAATCCAACTTTGTCAACTAAAATATTATATGATCTTGAGCATATTTCAATTCTTCTTTTTAAACTATCAGCTTGCCCTTTTTCATCAAATGCCATAACAACAACTGCTGCGCCATACTTTTTTATAGTCTTAGCTTGATTAATAAAAACAGGTTCTCCTTCTTTTAAACTAATAGAGTTAACAATACCTTTTCCTTGTAGTACTTTTAATCCTGCTTCTATTATTTCCCACTTAGAGCTATCAATCATTACAGGAACACGAGCAATATCTGGTTCTGAAGCAATTAAATTTAAAAAAGTGGTCATGGCTTTTACTCCATCAATCATTCCTTCATCCATATTAACATCAATAATTTGAGCACCTCCTAAAACTTGATCCCTTGCTATCTCAACGGCCTCATCGAATTGTTCATTTTTAATAAGTCGTAAAAATTTTCTGGAACCTGTTACATTTGTTCGCTCCCCAATATTAACAAAATTGATGTTTTTCGTAATTATTAAAGGTTCTAAACCAGACAACATTAGAGGTTTTCTAGTATTAGGCATTTGAAAATATTTTAGGTATTCTAGGAGAAAATTTTTTCGCCAAATTAGCAATTAATCGAATATGATCTGGTGTAGTGCCACAGCATCCACCAATAATATTTACTAAATTTTGCTCTAAATAATCTTGAATCAAAATTTCCATCTCCTCTGGACTTTGATCATACTCGCCAAAAGCATTTGGCAGACCTGCATTTGGGTGAGCAGATATGAAAAGAGAGCTTTGATTAGCCAGGTTTTTAATATATGGCAATAATTGATTAGCTCCTAAGGCACAATTAAAACCAATACTTAATAGAGAAATATGACTTAAAGAAATATTGAACGCTTCTACGGTTTGGCCTGAGAGCGTTCTTCCACTAGCATCAGTTATTGTTCCACTTACCATAATAGGAATATTAATTTCTTTTTCTTCTTTAATTTCATTGATGGCATATAAGGCTGCTTTTGCGTTTAGAGTATCAAAAATAGTTTCTACTAAAAGAATATCTGCTCCACCATCAATCAAACCAACAATTTGTTCCTTATAAGCTACAGCTAGTTGATCAAAATCTATGGTTCTAAAACCCGGATCATTAACATCGGGAGACATACTTGCAGTTTTATTGGTAGGTCCTATAGATCCTGCTACATAGCGTGGACGATCGGGTGTTTTAATACTATATTTTTGAGTAGCTTCTTTGGCAATTTTAGCACTTTTGTAATTCAATTCATAGGCTAGATCTTCCATTTGATAATCTGACATCGCAACACTTGTAGAAGAAAATGTATTGGTTTCAATTATATCTGCTCCTGCTTCCAAATAATCTTGATGAATATTTTTAATGATTTCTGGCTGAGTAATTGACAGTAAATCATTATTTCCTTTCAAAGCACAAGAATGATTTATAAATCGTTCACCTCTATAATCTTCCTCTTTTAAATTATGATTTTGAATCATGGTTCCCATTGCACCATCTAATACTAAAATTCGTTTTTTTAAATTTTCTTCAATATTCATTTCAAATTTTTAATAGGTTTTTAATGTTATTTAACACTTGCGTAGATTTAAAAATTTCAAAGACGCCAAATAATAATGATGAATACAATAGAAAACTTAGTAAAGTCCCTTTGAAAAATGGGATAGCTAAAATATAACATGTAATTAATCCTTTTATGTTTAAAGGATATAATGATCCTGAGATCCAAACTCCAAAATTTGTTATAATAAAGAACAATAAACTAGAACTAATTGAAGACAAGAAAATCTTATCTATACTTGGTTTTTTTAAAGCAAAATTTCCAATAAAAATAATAATACAAAAGCTTGAATACTGCCATAAAAATCCAGGGTAAAACCAAGTGAATTGTTCGTAATTGGATAAAATGTAATTATTAATCAAAAGATCACTAATCCATAAAGATAAAATTGGAATAATAAAAGAATGAATTTTATTTTTAAAATATGCACCGCCAAACAGAGCTATAGCTCCTATTGGAGTAAAATTAGAAATATGAGGGATAATTCTTGAAAAAGAGGCCAATAATATTAACCCTATAATACCTATATAAGATAAGTTAATTTTTTTCATAAAATTAAAATTTTACCAAACATCTTCATTATAAGTTTTATACTCCTCTTTACCTCCCAAAGACTTCCAGTCAGAATCCTGAGTTAATCTAGAGGAAATTCCTCCTCTTGGATTACAATCCAAGACCAACCTAAGTCTTTTAGGAGAATAGACTTTTGTTATATCATCAAATATTATATTTATAAGTCTCTCATATGAGATTATTATATCTCTGTATTGATGTAGGTATAATTTTAGTGACTTTAATTCAATTATTTTCTTGTCTGGATAAAAAAGTATGTAAAGAGAAGAGAAATCAGGCTGCTCATAAACGCCTAAAAAAGTAAGTTCAGGCTGCTTTAATTTTATTTCATAAGTTTTAGTATCGGGGTTCGGTATTGATTTCAAAATAGTAAAATCAACATCAGTATATGTTTTTTTCATTTTTTACAAATTAATTCACATTTCATAAAAACTTATTAATTATTTTAATAATAATAATAATAATAATTTGAAATTGTTATTTAGGAAGGATTTATGGAGAGCTTTATCAAGAAAACTGCTTTAGCATTTTTTTAATGAGGTTTGCAATCAGTCAAATCCTTCCTCAGCTCAAAGATAGTTAATAAAATTTAATCATCTCTTTTTTTCATCACAATAATCTCAAACTTAGAACCTATAGATATTCCTAAAGCAATCCAAAAACCATAATTTTCAGTTATGAATTCAAAAAATAAAACCCTCCAAATGGAGTGTTTTTAAATTTTTAATTACTTAATTTTTTTAAAAATATTTTTAAAACTTTGATTTTGAAGTTAATGATACTGTTCCACAGAATGTATATTTTTTTCATCATTTTAAAGTTATATTAATTCAAAGTATGTTATACAGAATGCTATAATAAATCCAATTACAAAAGCAAGTAAAAGAGTTTTCCAGTTTAGTATTTTTTTCATCATTTTAAATTTAATCAATAATTAGTACTCAAAATAAAATAGTTTTTCAATTTTGAGATTTAGTTTTTTTGAAATTTTCATAGCTAATTCTAAAGTAGGTTTATATCTATAACCTTCAATAGAAATTATTGTTTGACGACTTACATCAACACTATTTCCTAATTCTTCTTGAGTTAAACCTTTTTTCTGTCTTACTTCTTTTAAGTTGTTTTTTAACATCATTTTAAATGCTTCTATATAAGTAAAACTGATATAGTGATTTAATAATTGAGATAAACACAAGTAGTCCCAGAATCATAAAAACAACTCCAGCATCTGTTAGGGTAAAGTTCTCATACAATCCTTCGTTATTCAAATTCTTTAATATGAATGAAAAATTCATTCTAGAGCATACATATCCAATAAAGATAAATAATGAGAATTCATAAAGTAAGTATCCTACTTTATAAGATTTTGAATTAATCAAATCATCTCTTTCATCTTTAGTTTCTCTTTTCTTAAAGACAAACTCTAATAAAGAATATGCAACAGAGAAATAGATTGCTGTAAATACTAGGATCTCAATTACTATTCTAATTAAGCCATCCATTAAAACCAAATTATTATCATTGTTTTCATAAAAATATGGCATAAAAATAAATGCAAATGATATAGAAAAAATAATCTCTATTAAGATTGATATTTCTTTTTTGGATAACATCATAGTTGCAATATTATTTTTGAATTATTCGAAGTATAAGAATTCCAAGCTTCGATACTGAAAAAGTTAATAATCCAAAAAGAGGAGACAGTAATACTACTTTAAGACCTCCAGCAATAATACCTGGTTCTGCTTCTCCTGTTGCTTCCAAAACATCAAAAGCACTTATTGCTCCTAAAAAAGCTCCCATTACCCCTAAAGCTAAACCTAGTGTGCCACTATCGCTTATGTGTTTTAGCATATTTTTTGAAATTTCAAGATTTGATTTGATGTTCAAAAAAGATTTTGCTATAAAATAAATTGATATTAATAGACAGATAAGAACAAGAGACATAAAAAACGCCCCTCCTTCCATAAATCTATTAATTAAAGTTGTTCCAATTAACCCTGTAATTATTGCCATAATTCTTAATATTTTTAGTTTCATTTTAATTATTTGTGTTAAGCTAACTTTACAAATATATGTAAAAAAATGTTAAGTTAGCTTAACATCATTAATAATTTTTCCTAAACTTAAGTAGTTAAATAGATTTTGATTAATTTAATTAAATGAAGAAGGCCATAATTCTATTTTTGATATGCTCTAATGTTTATTCTCAAATTTCCAGCAAAAAGATTGATAGATGGGTTTCAAAAAATGAAAATTTAAAAAGTTCAGTTGTTTCAATTGCAATTAAACAATTGAATAAGAATAAAAAAATATCTGGAGTTAGGGTTAATACTTCAATGACTCCTGCATCGAATATAAAAATTTTAACCGTACTAGGTTCAATTAGTTCAGGGGATACTATCCCTTCAATAAAATATAAAATTTCTAATGATACATTAAGAATTTCACCAACTGGATATCCTTTTATTGCTCATCCAAAATATAGTGATGATGATTTAGAAAGCTTTATCAAATCCTTTACTCACATAGTATATCATAAGCCTAATATTGACTTGACTAAATATGGTCCTGCTTGGGCTTGGGATGATTCTAAATATTATTTTCAAGCTGAAAGATCAGAAATGCCAATCTATGGAAATGTAATTCAAATTGTTAAAGAATCAGATGACTCTATAAAAATAACACCTGATATTTTTAAAGTGAATATGAATCTTGAGCAGGAAGAAAAAGTATCAAGAGATGATCAAGAAAATAATTTCTTTATTAATCCTTCTTTGATTAAAATTGGAGATACAATTTATCATCCATTTGTTACGTCACGAAAAATCACGATGAATCTGCTTGAAATTTTTTTTAAAACTTCTGTAAGCTTTAATGAAGACAATTTGAAAAATTATAAAACATGGAATAGTAGCATAAAAGATGATATCTACTCTGCTATTTTAAAAGACTCAGATAATCTCATTTCTGAGAGCTTAGCTGCAAACATTTCCCTTCGATATAATGACACAATATCTGTAGATAAAGGTCTTAAAATAATACTAAACAGTTCAGATGATAATAAAATACAGTTATATGATGGTTCAGGACTTTCTAGATATAATTTGATTAAACCTTCATCATTAGTTTCTGCTTTAGAAAAGATATATCACTACTATGGTTTTGAGGGAATTAAAGAAATTTTTCCTAATAATTATATTATAACTGAAACTGAAGATTTTGCTTGGGGTAAAACAGGTACACTAAAAAATAATCATAACTACTCTGGTTATATAATTACAGATAAAGGAAGACAATACGTGTTTAGTATCATGATAAATCATTTTATAGAAGATATAGACATAATTAAGGAGGCTATTTCAGACTTTTTAAAATATATAAAGTTAAGTGCATAAAAAACATTACATTTGCGCCGTTGTGTGTTGCTTAAGGCAACTAAATAAGCTTTCCTCTGGAGGGCTTTTTTTATTCTTCTACTAAAGGTCTTTCAAGATTTTCTGTTTCAATTCCAATATTAGCCCTATTGGAAGTAAGCTTGGTAATGTCTTTGTCTATTTTTTTAAATTCTTTATTACTTACATTATAGTGATTGACAACGGTACTTAAACTATTACCTAACTTTTCATGATAGGTTAAATATGCTTTAAGATGATTTCCTAACTTTTCAATATTCATTTGAATCTGTTGAACAGATTCCTCAACTTTCATATTATTTAATGCTTTGGTAGTTACCTGAAGCATTGGGAATAAACTCATAGGAGAAACTATCATTACTTTCTTTTCGTAGGCATACGAAACTAAATCTCTTTGATTTATTTTTAGTGATCCAACCTTATTATTAAGTAGGTCTTGATATAAACCATCTGCTGGAATAAACATATAAGCATAGTCAAGGGTTCCTTCGTTAGGCCTTATATATTTTGAAGTTTCATCAATTCTATTTTTTATATCATTCTTAAATTTCTTCTCTAAATCATTTAACCTATCTGTGTCTGTTTCATCACTTTCTATCATTTTATTATAATTATCTAGTGAGAATTTTGCATCAATTGGAATTATAAATTCTCCAACCTTAATTATAGCATCTACAGCTTCATTATTATTAAAAGAATATTCCATTTGAAATAATTCTGGAGGAAGTACATTAGATAATAAATTCTCTAATTGGATCTCTCCTAAAATCCCTCTTTGCTTTTGATTACCTAGAATTTTCTCAAGGGTTTTCATTTGATTTGCAAAGGTTAAAACCTGCTCATTTGTACCTTTAATTTTTTGTAATTCTTTTGTAACATTCTCAAGAGTATCAGACATATTCTTTTGATCTTGTTTTGAATCTTTAATTTGATCAGCTAAATTTTTTGCAGATTCTAGCTTAAATGCATCCACTAAACTATCAAGCTTAGATTCAATCTCTTTTTTACTTTCCTTAGAGTTATTCTCGATTTGTTTTTTTATTAAAAAATAAAGCCCAAACAGAGATCCTGCAAGAATTATTAAAATGAATAAATATTCCATTATCTAAATTTAGTCAAAACACAATTATTAAATGTGTATTTCAAAAAAAAACCCTCACGAATGAGGGTTTTTTTATTATGTAAATTAGTTTTATTCTGGAGCAGATTCTGGTTGATAATCATAATAACCTGCCATAGGATACATTACATGTGCATAGATTGTTCCTGCAAACATTACATAAGGTGCACCTGATGCAAAGTCAGTAGTCATCCCGTCTAATGAGGAAGGATCAGCAGGCATTCTCATTAAGTGAGGGCCAGATTCAATCCAATGACCTTCAGCTGATTCTTCTTCTGTTAAAGTTTTTGGAGTTGTATTATCTTCACCCATATCTCCATGCAGCATCCATGCATACCCATCTTTATCCATTACAGGAGTCTCATCAGCTAGATAAGCAGAAATCCATTTAAATACCTCAGCATCTCCACAAAGTGGCATTGCTTCGTGAGCATCAACCCAACCATTCTCAGGATCAGATTGTCCTCTTGGATTTACTGGTAAACATGTCCAACCATTAGTCCCTTCTCTTAAGACACTCATATCAGGTCCTAGGACACCAGCATCAGCAGCTATATAGTCAGGTGCAGCTGTTGAATAAGCCCATATCTGCCATTCAGCAGAAGTGTGAGAGCCTTCTGGCTCACCATTATTAGTTTGATTTTCAACTGGCATATTACAACTAGTAATTAATGCAAGTAGAATTATAGAATATATATATTTCATAAATGATTTATTTGATATAAATCTACAGAAAAACAGCTAACATCCCAAAAAAGAGAAATTGAATGACTAAAATATTTGATGATAAGTTGTACTCTTTAGTTTTGACTGTTTTGAAAAATATATATTGAAAACAAAGTGAAAAAATAAACCACCATATATAATTTGACAAAGGAACAGGTGATTGAGTAAATTCCCAATAATCTAGTTTAGGAGCACTTTGTTCAATAAGAAGATCAATTAATACCATTAGAAACGATGCAAATAAAATCTTAAATATTTCTTTTCCCTTTATGAGTTTATCAGAAACACTACCTGTAGCTATAATTAATAATACCCAATTTAGTCCAATCACAAAAGGCACTTCATGAATTTTTGGACCAAGATTAGCTCCGTAACTATATTCCCCAAAAAAAAGATCATAGTTAACTCCAAGAATTTCAACAATTAAACCAAATAAAAAAATTAGCATTAAGCCAATTTTTGATTTTTTATCAGATAAGTCATGATTTAAAATCAATAATAATAAAGTGAATGAAAGAACATACGGGGTGGTAGAAAGGAAAAACTCATTTTGATCTGACAATATTCCAAAAACCCCACTAAAGTTAATTAACCAAAGAAAAAAAATTGATAATTGTAAAAATTCTTTATTATTGGATAGTCCGATCATTTTATTTAATTAAGTCAGATACTATTTTTGCTGAGTTTAAACATAATAGAATTCCTCTAGATTTAAGAAGATTTTTATTGAATGTATAGCTGCCCATTAGCTTGAACATCCAAAACTTATTCTTTTTAAAATAAAGTTGATCAATATAATAGGTCAATTGTAATAAGAATTATTAAAGTACAAAAAAATCCTCAACATTTGTTGAGGATTTTATGTGGTACCTCCAGGAATCGAACCAGGGACACAAGGATTTTCAGTCCTTTGCTCTACCAACTGAGCTAAGGTACCTTTTAAGGAATGGCAAATATATTAATTTTAAATAGCACTATTCAAATGTTTCTTTAATTTTATAATAAATCTCCTGGATGAACTTAGTAATAGATATAGGAAATACAAGCGTTAAATTACATTTATTTGAGAATGATCAAAAGCTTAGTAGTGAAACTGTAGATGAAGAAACTTTAATGTCAAGTTTAAAGCTTTTAGAAGTCGAGAATAGTATAAAAAATGTAATTACCTCATCCGTAACTAATAATTATAAAAAAGAATTCTCTGAAATTTTCAAAAGTTCAAATTTATTTGATTTATCAGATGATAAAATAAAATTACCTTTCAAAAATAGTTATAAAAATTCAGCTTCTTTAGGTCAGGATAGAATTGCTCTTATTTCATCTGCTTTTCTAAATTATGAAAATCAGAATAATCTTATAATTGATCTTGGAACATGTATTACATATGATTTTATCGATTTAAAAGGAACTTATCTTGGAGGTGCTATATCTCCTGGTTTAGCAACTAGATATAAAAGTCTTAATCAAAACACATCAAATCTTCCGTTATTAAAACATGAGAATATAGATAAGATTCTAGGCTTAACAACAGATGAATCTATATACATAGGAGTCTATAATGGAGTTTTAGGAGAAATTAATCATTATATATCGAGTCTTAAAAAAAGTTATTCAGAGTTTAATGTAATTATAACAGGGGGTGACTCAATCTTTTTGTTAAATAAGATAAAAAATGCAATCTTTGCGGACCAAAACTTTATAGCATTTGGTCTAAACTATATTATAAAACTTAATGAAGCTAATTAAAAATTATTCCCTAATTCTATCATTTATTATATCTACATCATTTGTTTACTCTCAAACAAATACGGGATCTCCTTATTCATTAAATGAATTAGGTGAAATAAATTTTCTAGGAAATGTTTCTTCTATATCTATGGGAGGTATTGATTCTGCTATAGACTCAATAGAGTTTAATATCAACAATCCCTCTTCATTGGCTAAGTTGAAAACTACAAATTATTTAATTGGAACGTTTTATAAATCAACAGGAATTTCTAATAGTGTTTCAACTGATAATATAAATACCGCAAACATAAATTATATAGCAATAGGAGTGCCTACCAAAAGATTCGGATTTGGATTTGGAGTCCTTCCCTATTCATCTGTGGGATTTAATCTTCAAACTACAGATGATTACAATACTGAAAACTCAATAAATTCTAGACTTTTTGGTGCTGAGGGTAATATTAATAGAGCTTTCGTATCTATTGGTGTCCCATTGTTAAAATATTTTTCATTAGGTGCTACTGCAAACTATAATTTTGGAAAATTTAACTATGAGAAATTTAATTTAATTGAAAATGTAAATTATGGTATTTTTTCAATTAGTAGTTCAGAAATATCGGGATTTACATATAATTTTTCCTCAAACTTATCCATTCCATTAAAGAATGATTTCTCTCTAAACTTAGTGTATAGTCTTTATCCAGAGGGAGATCTAGATTCATTTAATATTGAGTCACTTTATACTTCAAGCACATCTTCAGTTTCACTAGAGTCACTTGGAGATTTTGTTGATGTTGATCTAAATTCTAGAGGTTTAGAGAACACAAAACTTCCTGTTCCTAAAAAATCTATTTATTCTTTGGGACTTGAGAAAAAAAATTCTTGGTTTATAGGCCTTCAATATGAGAGCAAATTATCTTCAAATTTTAAAAATGATTTCTTAGACACACAAAATGTTTCTTACAGAGATGCTAATTCATTCTCTATTGGTGGATTTATAATTCCAGATAGCTCATCCTTAATTAGTTATTGGAAAAGAGTCAAATACAGGTTTGGTATTAAAAATGAGAAAAAAAGTATTATTGTAAATAATTTGCCCATAAATCAATTTAGCTTAAATTTGGGACTTGGTTTACCTGTGGCAGGACTTTCTAAGGCAAATTTGGGTCTTGAAATTGGTAGAATCGGAAATGATGACAATTTAATTAAAGAAAATTATTTTTCTCTTAGATTAGGACTATCATTAAATGATGTTTGGTTTATAAAAAGAAAGTTCAATTAGATTTAAACTCTATGAATTACCTCAAGTTTTTTAGAAATTTATTTTTAATATTATTTACATCTCCACTGTTTTCTCAGCTAAGTTCAGATGAGTGCTTAGAAAAATTATCTATTTTTGCAGAATCTGCAAAAATTAAAAATTATCAAGCAGCTTATGAACCATGGAAAATAGTTTTAGATAATTGTCCAACTCTTAATTTAGCTACATACCAATATGGAGAGTTAATACTTAAAGATTTCATTAAAAAGTCTTCAACCGAGGAAGAAAAAACTAAATATTTAAATGATTTATTGAGTTTGTATGATCAATGGGTAGAAAATTTTCCTGTGAGAAAAGGTGTTAGACAAGAGGGTAAGATATACAGTAACAAAGGTCAAGCAATGTTAGACAATGGAGTAAAAGATAAATCACTGATATATGATACTTTTGATTATGCTTTTAAGAAAGATCCAGTGAGTTTTACTAATCCAAAATCATTAGCATATTATTTTCAAACAGGATATGATCTCTATAAGGATGGTAATAAAATCAACCTAGAAACTTTATTTGAGAAGTATGAAGAATTGACTGAAAAATTTGAACTTTTAAAAACTAATATTTCAAAAAATATTGATATAATTTTAAAAAAGGAGGAATCAGGTACACCTTTAACATCTAGAGAAGTAAGAAATAAGAAAATTTATGATACTAACTCAAATGCAGTTAGTGCTTACCTGAAATTAATAGACCAGCTTATTGCAAAAGAAGCTACATGTGATATTCTAATACCCCTTTATTCAAAAAACTTTGAGCAAAATAAAAATAATCCAATATGGATTAGAAGGGCAGCTGGGAGACTAGATGGAAAGGAATGTTCAGATAATCCTCTTTTTGTTACTTTAGTTGAACAGCTTCACAAACTAGAACCTTCTGCAGATTCTGCTTATTATCTTGGGATTTTAAATGATAAGCAGGGTAATTTTGATGAGGCTCTAAAATATTATCAAGAATCTGTTTCACTACAAACAGATAATTATAAAAAGGCAAATATTTTATTTAAAATTTCAGTGAAGTTCAAAAATGCTGGTAGAAGAGTTTCTGCAAGAAACTATGCTGAACAAGCATTATCTTTTCAGCCTTCTATGGGAAAAGCTTATATATTAATCGCTGGTATGTATGCTGATAGTGCTAATGGATGTGGTGATACTCAGTTTAAAAAGCAAGCAGTATATTGGCTTGCTGCTCAGACTGCACAAAAAGCAGGAAGAGTTGATGCTTCATTAAAGACGTTGTCTGCTAGAACTGTTGCAGCTTATAACGGTAGGGCACCGTCTAAAACTGATATCTTTACTAAAGGTAATCAAGGAACAACAATATCCTTTACATGTTGGATTAGAAGAAGTATTAAGGTTCCAAACCTTTAGAATGAGGTATAGTTTTAATTTTAGTTTTATTTTTCTAATATTTTTTTCATCATGTAATACTGAACCGTCAGTTGTAGTATCTCAAAATGAAAAAACCCCTGTAAGTATTGCGAGAAATTTTACTATGACCTATACTGATTCCACTCTAACAAAATCATTTGTTTCTGGTAAAACTCACTATGATTTTACAAATGATCAATTAAATTTTTCTGAGTTTTTTGAGGATGTAGAGTTAATAATATATGATGATAATAAAACATCAATAATTAGTTCTGACTATGCAATTGTATATAATTCATATAGGTTTATGGAATTTAAAGGAAATGTTGAAATCACTACTACTGAAGGAGAGTTGTTAACTACTAATCAATTATACTACGACACAGAAAATGAATGGCTTTTCACTGAAGACAATTTTGAATATACTGATAGAACTAACAAAATAATTGCAAATCGACTTGACTCAAATAGAGACTTTACGGATCTTGTTACAGGAAACCTAACAGGATCAATTAATATATCAGAATAATGAAACATTATATAATTTCAGAAATTATTTATTGGATTATTGCAGTAATATCAATATTTAGTTTTTTTGAAAATTGGGAGATTAACAATAATAGAGCATTTATTTTTCTAGGCTTCTCTATCCTTTCTGTTTTTATGGCTTTATTTAGAAGGCATTTTAGGAAAAAATATTCAAAAAAATAAATGATAATAATTATTAGTCTTTTATTATCAGCATTTTTTTCAGGTATGGAAATAGCATATGTTTCCTCGAATAGATTAAATCTTGAAATTGAAAAAAATCAAAGTGGTTTAACCCCAAAACTACTATCAATTATTACACAAAATCCATCGAGATTTATCGCAACCATGTTAATTGGTAATAATTTTGTGCTTGTTATTTATGGAATTTTCATGGGACAATTTATTATAGATAAGTTATCCTTTATAAATATTTTAACTTTTAATGAATTAACCATTGTATTAATACAAACCTTGATATCTACATTAGTTATCTTAATAACTGCTGAATTTATTCCAAAGGTCTTATTCCAGATATACTCTAATATTTCAATGAAAATTTTTGCTATTCCTGCTTTCTTCTTTTACACAATATTTTATCCAATAACCAGTCTAGTTACAATTATTTCAAATTTTATTCTGAAATCATTTTTTAAGGTTAATCCAGATGAGTCATCTATTTCTTTTTCTAAGATTGAATTAGAAAATTATATAGAAAATGAAATTGAAAAATCTGATAAAAATCTAGATTCAGAAATTGAGATTTTTCAAAATGCTTTGGAATTATCTGAAATAAAAGCAAGAGATATAATGGTGCCTAGGGCAGAAATAATTGCACTTGAGGATTCGACAAAGATTGATAAGGTAAAAGATTTGTTTATTGAAACGGGGCTTTCAAAAATCCCTATTTATAAAGATTCAATTGATGATATAGTTGGATATATCCATTCTTTCGATTTTTTAAAAAAACCACTAAACATAAAAGATTTCATTTTACCAGTTGTATTTGTACCAGAACCCATGCTGGTAAATGATGTATTAGAAATATTAACTAGACAAAGAAAAAGCATTGCAGTTGTAATTGACGAATATGGCGGCACATCAGGAATAATTACAGTTGAAGATATAGTTGAAGAACTTTTTGGTGAAATAGAAGATGAGCATGATAATTATGATTTTTATGAAAAGAAAATTTCCGAGAATAGTTATGAATTTTCTTCAAGATTGGAGATAGAGTATCTAAATAAAATTTATAATTTAAACTTACCCGAATCTGAATCCTATGATACTTTAGGAGGTCTTATTGTTTTTAATAAAGAAGAGATTCCTAAAACGGGTGATAAAATTTTAATAGATAATTATTTGATTGAAATTTTATATGCAACTTCATCAAAAATTGAAAAAGTAGTTCTAAAAAAAATTGATGAAGAATAGTATAAATAAATACTAAATTGTAATTTCGAAAATTATTTGAATTATGGCAATACTTGGACAAATTAGAAAAAAATCAATCTTCCTGATTATAGTTATTGGAATGGCACTTTTTGCTTTTGTGATTTCTGGTGTTTTTACATCAAATGGTGGATTTTCAGCTAATAAACCGATTGGTGAAGTAAATGGTGAAGAAATTGACTATGAAATGTTTAACATGATGGTAGAACAGGCACAATCAGTTTATGGTCTTAATACCATTAATGCAGTTAATCTAGCATGGAATCAGGGTTTAAAAAATCAAGCATTAGTTCAAGAACTCGAGAAGCTTGGAATTGACGCCGGAAAAGATCAACTTGAGCAAATCATTTCAAGTGATCAGTCCTTAGTTATGAATCCTTTATTTCAAAATGAAATTGGTCTCTTTGACTTTAATAAGTTTTCAAGCTATATTTCCCAACTTAAATTCTCAAACCCCACTATGTATAATCAGTGGAGACTTCAAGAGCAAAATATTATTTCTTTAGCTAAACAAAAAATTTATTTTGATCTTATTAAGTCAAGTGTTACCTATACTAATGTTGAGTCAAACATTCAATATCATTTAGAAAATGATAAAGTCAACATTGAATATTTAAGAATACCTTATGATGTTATTCCAGATTCTACATTACAAATAAAAGATTCCGAAATCTCATCTTATTTGAAGAAAAATAGAGACTTATATGAAAAGAGAGAGTCTAAAGAAATTGAATATCTCTATATACCTGATGTTGCATCTGATTTAGATGAAAATAATATTAGAACTGATCTTGAATTATTGAGAGATGGATTTTCTCAATTGAATCAAGTCACTAATTCAATTGAAGATATTAAAGGCTTTAAAGATGTTAAAGATTATTCTGAATATATTGAAATTTACTCTGATGTAAGTTGGGACTCAATATATAAGACAAAACAAGAAATTTCAAGTGATTTTTCAGACATTCTATTTGGTCTTAGAAAAGGAGAAGTTTTTGGTCCGTATAAAGATGGGAATACATTTAAAATTTCCAGAATGATTGAAAAGAAGAGGGAAGGAAAATTAAATAAAGTTTTAATTGCTGACATTGTAAAAGAAATAATTCCATCTAATGAATCATCAAACACAAATTATAGAGCTGCATCTCAAGCAGAGTTTGATGGAAATAATGATTTGCCTTTAAATAATAGCAATACAGCCTTATTTATTGATTCTTTTGAATCATTTGAGAAGTTTGATTCAGGACTTCCTAGTTATACAAATTCAAGACAAGTAATTAAATGGTTACACGAGGATCAAACAAAAGTAGGGGATGTTAAAAGATTTACACTTAATGAAGGATATCTTGTAGCAAAAGCTATAAATTTTAATAAAAAATCATTACCAAGTATTGATGAAGTTCGTGATGAAGTTTCACAGATCCTTCTAACCGATAAAAAATACAACTTCTTTCTAAAAAAGCATAATTCTAATAATGATATTGAATCACTCTCAAATGATTATGATATTGATATTGAAAGAGCATCTGCTGTTACTCAATATGACCCTATACTAGTTGGTGCTGGTGCTGAACCTTATATTATTGGATCTGCATTTTCTTTAAATATTGAACAAACTTCAAATATTCTTAAAGGAAATAGTGGAATTTTCTTGATAAGACTAATCTCAAAGGATACTGCTGAAGATATAAGCCTTGGTGCTGCAATATCTAACTCTTTAGGTGATAGAGAAATTGAAAGAATTTCAACACTTATCCCTGAGGTTTTAGAATCAAAAGCAGAGATTATTGATAATAGAAGTTTCTATTATTAGATAATTATATCAGTATATTTAAATATAGTGCTATAACCTTTATTTTTAAAATAATTTGAAGGATCTTCCTCACACGATGCCATTATAAAATCTCCTCCCCAAGCTCCTAGGCTCTTAATCTCTCCACTAAAATTATCAAAGAGTTCTTTTTTTATTGGCTTTTTTGAAATCAACTTAGAAATAATCTGTTCATGAGAGTATATTAAATCGTTAAAGTTTTTTTGATTACTACAATTCAAAAGTTTATTTGTGATATCAGAAATTTCGGTTAGTAATGAATTTGATATTTTTAGTTTTTTATATTTTTTGACTTCAGTTAAAGAGTTTTGTTTGGTATTTAGATAAACAAAGTATATGTTTTCATGAAAAACTGGCTTAAAACTCACCTCCTCTATATATTTTTCATTTTTGGATATTCTATAAAGTAAAGGTGAATTAGATTCAGCACAGGCAATATCATAGCCACTTCCATTAAAAATTCTATTATTAAGTTTGAATGGATCTATTCTAGCAAGTTTTGAAAGATTAGATATTAGCGTTGATGAAGTTCCTAGTCCCCAGTTTTTATCAAAAGTTAATCTAGTAGTGATTTTTGATCCACAATTATTTAAAAAATCAGGATTTAACTCTCTTATTGTTTTTATTATTTGGATTAATTTATTTGAAACCTTATTTGATGAAGATTCTTTTAGTTCCAGACTTTCTATACATATTTTACAGTCAAACCAAACTTTTCCATTAGAGTTTTTACTGGTCCAGTTAATATATTTAGAGTCATCTTCTAAAATTTCCAAGTATTGACCAAACACTGATGGAACAGCAAGAGATAAGGCGCCATCTAATATGACATACTCACCGGAGATCAATAGTTTACCATTACTGTACAATCTCATTTTAAGTTTTTTAAATTGAGAAATTCAATTACAGATTGATTATTAATTTCTTTATCCTTAAAATACTCTTTAGAGTTTTCTATTTGGGTCTTATTTGCACTGTTCTTTATTAAAAGATTAATAAGGTGCATTTTCATATGGCCTTTTTGAATTCCAGAACTAACTAATGATTTAACAGCTGCAAAGTTTTGGGCAAGACCTACAGAACATATAATTTTCATTAAATCTAATGAAGTAGGATTTCCCAACATTTGAAGTGATAATTTAACCATAGGATGTAAATCTGTAATTCCCCCAACTGTACCCACTGAAACAGGAATCTTTAGACTTATTTTGAAATTATCATTAATTATTGAGCATTGGGATAAACTTTTATAATACCCATCTGAAGATGCATATGCATGAATTCCAGCTTCAACCGCCCTGAAATCATTTCCAGTTGAAATTAAAACTGCATCAATACCATTCATTATTCCCTTATTATGAGTAACAGCTCTATTTATATCAATTTGAGCTATATCAAAAGCACTTTTAAATTTTGACGCAAACTCTCTGGAAGGTAAACCTTCAATAGTTCCTAACTCATCTAAATTACACTCAACGGAAGCTTCAACTAGACAATCTGGAGTATAATTTGATAAAATTGACATAATTATTTTAATATCTTTTTCGGAATCTTTAAAGTAATTAGACTTTATAATTAACTCCTTGAAAGTTTTTGATATTTTTTCTAAACATGAGTTAATAAAATTAGCTCCCATAGAATCTACTGTAATGAAATCTACCGATAATTGTAAATAATCTTTTAAGTCACTTGATTTGTCAATCAATTTAATTTTCTTAATTCCACCACCTCTAGCTCGCATTCTTTTTGTTATTTCATCTGTTGATTTGATTAGATCTAATACATTATCATTTATCAACTTCTCAAGAAGTTTTTTCTTCCCTTTGAACATAAAATGTATTTGACCATTTTTTAGATTGTTGATTATATTAGATTTAAATCCTCCTCTTTCGAACCAAAATTTTGACGAGTTAGATAATGCAGCAACAACAGAACTTTCTTCTGTAACTAAAGGAATACAATAATTTTTATTATTTATCAGAAAATTAGGAGATACAGAGTATGGTAAATAAAAATTTGAAATACTATTTTCAGAAAAAGAATTGTGTAAAGATTGAATCTCAGTATCATTATTTAAATACGAGTTTAAAATTTTTTTAAACTCACTGGATTCATTTAAAAAATTTGAACTAATCCAACTGATCTTATCTTCTCTAGAAAGTTTCGAAAAACCAATTATTTTTTCTGGCATAATTTTCTTTACTTTATGTAAATATAAGTGAAATCAATCTCAATTTAATTTAACTAATCAGCAACTATGGAAAAAGTAAAACTCTTTAATGGTGATGAAATAAATCAAAGAACCATCTTAGGTCATCCTTCAGGTCTTTTTACTCTTTTTTTTACTGAGATGTGGGAAAGATTTTCTTATTATGGAATGCGTGCAATACTTGTATTGTTTCTTATATCATCTCTTGACAATGAAGGGTGGGGTTGGGAAAGAAAAGATGCATTATTATTATATGCCTGGTATACGGGACTTGTTTACATTACACCAATTTTTGGAGGGTTACTTGCTGATAAATTTCTTGGTTATAGAAAAGCGGTTGTTATTGGTGCTTTATTGATGACTTTAGGACATGCAGCCATGGCTTTAGAAGTTTTTTATGATTTTTATTTATATGTTGGATTAAGTTTTTTAATAGTGGGTAATGGTTTTTTTAAACCTAATATTAGTTCAATGGTTGGTCAGATGTATAAAGACCAAGGTAAAATAAAAGATGCAGCATATACAATCTTTTATATGGGTATTAACTCTGGTGCCTTTTTAGGTATTCTTTTATGTGGTTATATAGGTGAAACAGTAAATTGGCATTATGGTTTTGGTTTAGCAGGAATATTTATGTTGTTTGGAATGCTTCAATTTCATTTTGGTCAACAAATATTTGGAAATATTGGCTTACCTGTTAAGAAGAGTGATGACAAAGAAAAGATTGCCACTGATAATAATGTATCTCCTAAGACAATTAATGATAGATTAATTGTAATAGGTATTTTTTCATTTGTAACAGTTTTCTTTTGGTGGGGTTTTGAACAAGCTGGAGGTAGTATGACAATTTTTGCAAATGATTATACAAATAGAGATTTAGTAGGTACTGGTGCTTTAATCTTCAAGATTGTGAATTCACTATTGACAATTGTTCCAATGATTATTTTAACAATTATTCTTTATTTATTATTTAAAAATACATTTGAAAAGTATGCTGTTTCAAACCTATTTTTAGCTTCAAGTTTTGTTATCATTTGGGGTATTGTTATTTGGATGTTACTTAGAGAATTTTCTAAAGATTCAACTGCAGTTCCTGCATCGTGGTTTGCTATTTTAAATTCATTCTATATTATAGTATTTGCTCCTGTACTTTCAAAACTATGGCAGTCAAAGTTTAATCCATCTGGCCCTGTAAAATTTGGTATAGGTTTGATGCTTTTAGCTTTTGGTTTCGGAATCCTTTCATATGGTTCAATTAATATTCCATTAGGAGCAGCTTCTGCGTCACAAAGTATGATATTCCTAATTTTAGCATACTTATTTCATACACTAGGAGAGCTTTGTGTTTCACCAGTGGGACTTTCATACGTTAGTAAATTAGCTCCTCAAAAACTTGTTGGATTGATGTTTGGTGTTTGGTTTGTAGCTAACTTTATAGCAAATACTGCTGCAGGTATAACAGGTAGTTTTATTGATCCTATAGTTGAAGACTACGGTATGTCAGTTTTCTTTTTAATTTTTACAATTTTACCTGCTTTTGTAGGACTAATGATGATACTAGCCAATAAGAAAATTATTGTCATGATGCACGGAATTGAATAATTTATTATTAAGATTCAATTATCGAATTAGCAATATTATTTGAGGTTTTATCTAAAGATAGTATAGAATGTAAATTAGAATAATTATCAAGCATTCTTGATCTTCTTTGACCACTAATAATTTTATTAAGCTCTTTATGTAGTTTATTTTCAGTTAATTGACTTTGAATTAGCTCTTCAACAACTTCCTTTTTTAATATTATGTTCACAAGTGAAATAAAATCAATTTTTACAAATGTTTTCCCAATCAAATAACTCATTAAACTGGTTTTGTAGCAAACTATTTGTGGAACTTTAAAAAGAGCACATTCTAATGATGCTGTTCCACTAGTGACTATTGCTGCTTTTGAATTAGATAGCAAGTCATATGTTTGATTATAAATCACATTTATACTCTTTTCTTCTGCAACTTTATAAACATTCTTTTCTACACTTTTAACTCCTGCTATAATAAACTGATATTTTAAAAAATGTTTTTTTAATTTCAAAAATATAGGCAACATTGTATTAATTTCTTGAGTTCTACTCCCAGGCAGTAATGCTATTATTTCCCTTTCGTTTGATATTTTATTATTACTATAGAATTCAGTATTTGGTTTAAAATTATCAATTTGTTCAATAAGTGGATGACCAAAAAATTCAGATCTCATGTTGTGTTGATCTTTATAGTACTCCTTTTCAAATGGAAATATTACATAAAGTTTATCTATACTATTTTTAATAGTCTTTATTCTATTTTCTTTCCAGGCCCATATTTGAGGACTTATATAATAATAGTTTTTAAAACCCTTTTTTTTTGCCCACTTACTAATTACCAAATTAAAACCAGGATAATCAATATAAATAATTCTATCTGGGTTAAATTCACTAATGTCTTTTTTACAAAAATTAATGTTTTTCCAGATGGTTAGTATATTTTTTAAAACTTCATAAAATCCCATAAAAGCAAGCTCTTTAATGTGCTTTACATTAAATCCTCCACTAAGAATCATTTTGTCTCCCCCCCAAAATCTTATGTTTGCTTTCTTATCAATTGATTTAATTTCATCAATTAATCTAGAACCATATAAATCTCCAGATGCTTCTCCAGCTATTATATAATATTTCATTTAAAATTCCATTCATTTAGATTTTGAATGGCATGATGAGCAGTTAGATCAAATTTAACAGGAACAATAGATATATAATTTTGATTTAAAGCCCATTCATCAGTGTCTTCTCCTTTATCTCTATTAACAAATTTTCCAGTTAACCAATAATATTCTTGTCCTAAAGGATTTTTTCTTTTATCAAATTCTTCATCCCAGAACGCCTTTGCCTGTCTACATATTTTAACGCCTTTAATTTTAGATTTATCAACTGATGGAATATTTACATTAAGAACAACTCCATTTGGAATTCCATTTTTTAATGCAGTTAGAGTAATTTTCTTAATAAAATCTTTTGATTCATCAAAATTTGCATTCCACTTGTAATCAAGAAGAGAAAAACCTATTGCAGGCACCCCTTCAATTCCTGCTTCTATAGCAGCACTCATTGTACCTGAATAAATTACATTAATTGATGAGTTTGATCCATGGTTTATACCAGAAACACATAAATCAGGCTTTCTAGGCATTAACTCATTGATTGCTAACTTAACACAATCAGCAGGTGTTCCTGAGCAACTATACTCTACGGTCTTAGAATTCTTTGATGTAATTCTTGATGTGTGAAGAGTTGAATTTATAGTTATGGCATGTCCCATTCCAGACTGGGGACTGTCAGGAGCCACAACAAACACATCACCAATCTCCTTCATTACACTAATTAAAGTTCTAATACCAGGTGCGTTTACACCATCATCATTGGTTACTAATATTAGTGGCTTAGACATAAAAAAATATTTAATGTAAAGATATAAAAACGATTAACTCATTTAACTTTAACATAAACTTTGGTTCTATTCTGCATTGTAGAAGTTTTTTTTAAATTAATTTAGCAATATGTTTTTAAGAATATTTGGATTTATAATTTCTGGTATTATCTCATTAGTAATTTACTTTGAAGTCTCCAATGTTAATTTTTCAAGTGATGAGCCAAATAAAGATAGACTTCTTGTTGATCTTGTTTCCTATGTCCTAGACAAACTACATTATGATCCTCAAATTATTAATGATGACTTTTCAATCAAAGTTTACGATGATTTTATTCATGCAGTTGATTCACAAAAAAGATTCCTACTTAAATCTGATTTAGAACTTTTTTCTCAATATAGATTATCAATTGATGATCAAATTAATACATCAGAAATAACCTTTTTTAATGTTGTTCATGAAACACTTAAAACAAGAATTGATGAAGTTGAAAGTTTCTACAATGAAATTTTAGAAGTTCCTTTTAATTTTCAGATCAATGAAGAAATTAATCTTGATTATGAGAATTTAGAATATGCAGAAAATACTAATGAGTTAAAAAAAATATGGAGAAAAAGGCTTAAACTTTCTGCTCTAGATGGATATGCTTCAAAAAAAGAAATAAATGATGAAGAAAAAGAAGATGTAGAAAAAAAAATATTGTCAGATTCTGAAATTGAAAAAGAATCAAGAACCTCGATAGTCAATAATTTAAAAGACTTTTTCCAATTTAACAGTGAGCTTGAAAGAGCAGACTGGTTTTCAATATATCTTAATTCTATTGTAACTCAATTTGATCCACACACATCTTATTTTGCGCCTGAAGCAAAAGAAATTTTTGATCAAAACATATCAGGTAAATTTCAAGGAATTGGCGCTAGACTATTTAAAAGAAATCAACAAGTTGAAATTTCTGAAATAATTATAGGCGGTCCTGTTTGGAGGGACAATTTGCTAAACGTTGGAGATATTATTATTGCTGTTGCACAATCTATAGAAGAAGAACCTATCGAAATATCGTTGATGAAGTTGACTGATGCAACTGATCTAATTAAAGGTGAGAAGGGAACAAATGTCTTCTTGACTGTGAAAAGAGTTGATGGTGGAATTGAACAAGTGGAGATAACAAGAGACGTTGTTGAACTAGAAGAAACTTATGCAAAATCCTCAATCATTAAAGATGATTCAAATGTTTATGGTTTAATTAATTTACCAAGATTTTATGTTGACTTTGCTGACTATGGCGAAAGAAATGCTGCAAGTGATATCAAAAACGAAATCTTGGGATTAAAGAGTAAAGGTATAAATGGTTTAATCCTTGACCTTAGAAACAATGGAGGTGGTTCATTAAAAACTGTTGTTGATATTACGGGCTTCTTTATAGAAAAAGGCCCTGTAGTTCAAGTGAAAAGTATTGGGGGAAGAAAGGAAATTCTAAGAGATAACGATCCATCAGTAATTTGGGATGGTCCGCTTGTGATTCTTGTTAATGAGTTTTCTGCATCAGCCTCAGAAATTTTAGCAGCTGCACTTCAAGATTATAATAGAGCTATTATACTTGGAAGTAAACAGACTTATGGTAAAGGAACTGTTCAAAATGTGATTGACTTAAATAATGTTATTTCAGGAAACACATACGGTGATCTAGGTTCACTTAAGATTACTACGGATAAATTTTATAGAGTTAATGGTGGTTCAACTCAGTTAGAAGGAGTTAAAAGTGATTTAATTTTCCCAAACAGATATTCATATATAGACATAGGAGAAAAAGATCTTGAAAATCCTCTTAGTTGGGATAAAATAGATCCTGCTAAATATGACAATTCAGTTAAAATTTTTAATTATTCGCAGGCTATTACAAACAGTATAGATAGAATTAGTCAGAATGAATATTTTTCATTAATTGATCAACATGCTAAGTTGATTAAATCCAAACAAGATGATAAAACTATTTCTTTAGATTATAAATCTTATAAAGAAGATCGAGAAAAATTCAAGTCTCAAACTGATAAATTAAAAATTATTGAAGAATTTATTACACCTTATTTATTTGAATGGAATGAAAATAATCTAAACTCAAATAGTTCATATAATGATGATATGAAAGAAAAAAGAGATAGATGGATTGAAACTCTAGAAAAAGATATTTATGTTGATGAAGCTATGAATCTTCTTAAAGATTTATCTTCTTTTAATGGAAATGATATACTATCTCAAACAAATCAAGAAAGAATTCTTATCGATTAATCTTCTTTTAATCTACTAGAATCAAAGTTCAAGTAAATAAAAAACATCACACTGAAAATTAATAGGCTTGATCCTCCATAGCTTATAAAAGGAAGTGGAATTCCTATAGATGGAACCAATCCTATTGACATACCTATGTTAATAAAAAAATGAATAAAAAGTAGACTTGCAAAGCAATGACAGTATATCCTTTTAAAGTGGTTAACTTGCTTCTCGGCTCTAAAAGAAATTCGCGTAATTAATAAAGTAAAAAATAATATTGTAATAAGAGTCCCCCTAAATCCCCATTCTTCTCCAATAGTACTAAATATATAGTCTGTATGTTGTCTAGGCACAAAATGTCCTTTTGTCTGAGGTCCTTCTAGAAATCCTGTACCAAATAGTCTGCCATTACTAATTGCTATTTTAGATTGGTTAGTATTATAACCAATTCCTCTATTATCGACTTCTTTTCCAATTATTAGATTAATTCTATCTCTATGTCTTTGTTCTAGAACATTTTCAAATAAGTAATTAGTAGAGAAGGATACACCAATTAGAATCACCAATGACAAAAAATATTTTATAACTGAAATTTTAAACTTTTTTTGACGATTATATAAGTAGAGTAACACAAATAATATAAATAGTATTATTACGCTTATTGTAAAATCCAAAATAAGTGTTAGAACTAAAGTTGAAATTATGATTAATCCAAAATAGAAAAATCTCAAATCTAAACCTTCACGTAAAACAGGAAAGATAAAAGCTAAAAAAACTAGAGCTGATCCTGGATCAGGTTGAAAAGTTATAAGTATTATAGGAGTCAAAATAATTAGTCCAACTATAAAAACATCTCTACTCTTATTTAAATCTGTTTGAATGATGCTCAAGAATTTTGCTAAAAACAATGCAGTGCATAGCTTAGCAAATTCAGTAGGTTGAAAGCTGATAGGACCAATTAAATACCATGATTTAGCACCACCTCGTTCAACTCCAAATAAAAATAAGCTTAACAATAATATGATTGAGATAAAGTATAATATGGGGGCTATTCTGTCAAAAAATTTACTTTTAGTAAAGATTATAATAATAAATGTAACTAATGATGCTATGAGAAAAATTATCTGTTTTCCAACTATTGTAGAATTATCAAATATAGATGTAAATGATTCATTATAACTGGAAGAATATATATTAATTATACCAAAAATTACTAATAGAGTATAGCTTATAAGAGATATTAAATCATATTTTAATACATTAAAACTATTCATTTATTGTAAAGTTTTTAAACTTAAAAGGTTTTTCATATTCACTCTGAAGACTTCCGTTAACCATTCTGTTTTCAAGCCATTTTCTTTCAACATTATCTTTTAAATACTTCTCTATAATTAGACTTGCAATAGGTGCAGCCCATCTGCTTCCCCAGTAACCATTCTCAATAAAAACAGAAACAACAATTTCTGGATCTTCAGCAGGAGCAAAAGCAATAAAGGTTGAATGATCTGTTAGCTGTTTTTTTTCATTTTCAATTAAGATAAAATTTTCAATAGTTCCAGTTTTTCCAGCCACATTAATACCATTTATTTTAGCTACTCTTGCAGTACCTTTATCAACTACATCAACCATTCCATTTATTACTATCTCAAAATTTTCTTTATCAATAGATGTGAAAACTTTATCACTATTCGATACTGATTCATTATTTATTTTTTTTACAAAATGCGGTTTATAATAAAAGCCTCTATTAGCAATTGCAGATGTAAAATTTGCCATTTGAATTGGAGTAGTCAGGATTTCACCTTGGCCAATTGAATTTGAAATTGTTGTAGAAGAACCCCATCTATTCTCTCCATAGAATTTATTATAATAGTCTGATTCTGGAATAAAACCTTTTTTGCCAATAAATAAATCGTATCCTAGATAGTCACCTAGACCAAAACTTTTAATATGATTTGCCCATGTATCAAGACCTTCACTAGGTGTCTCATATTTATCTAAGATCATTTTATATGTTTTAGCAAAATAAGTATTACAAGAGTTATATATCCCTTTTCTTAAATCACTAATAGTGCCGACTTTATTATGGCAACCCATAAAAGCATTTTTTGCATAGTAATGCCCTCCGTTACAAGTAAAAGTAGTGTTTTCATCTATTACATCTTCCTGAAGACCAATTAATGCATTTAAAATTTTCATAGGAGATCCTGGAGAATATTGAGCCTGAAGAGATCTGTCAAATAATGGCTTATTTATAGAATCATTTAATAATTTTTGAAAATTATTAGTTCTATCTTGACCAATAAATTGATTAGATTCATATGTTGGAGCACTAACTAATGTTAGTATTTCCCCCGTTGAAGGTTCAATTACAACAACACCCCCTTTTTTATTTTTAAGTAGACTTTCTGCATACTTTTGAAGCTCTATATCAATAGTTAAAGTGATATTTTTAGCTTTAGTAGGGTCTTCATTATCATCCGAATTGTTATAGGGCCCTATAACTCTGTTAAACCTATCTTTTTGGAAGTATTTAATACCTTTAATTCCTCTCAGCTCTTTTTCATAGTATTTTTCAATTCCTTGTTTCCCAATCATTTCTCCTTTTTCATAGTAATTCTCTGTGTAGATTTCGCTTTGACTAACTTCTCCCGTATATCCAATAACATTACTTGCAAAAGGTTTTATATAATCTCTAACAGAATTTTTTTTCAAATAAAACCCATCATAAAGCCATATTTTTTCTTGAAGAAATGCATTCTCTTCCTTTGATATTTGTGTTTTAATTATAGAGGGTATTTTTGTAGAATAATTTACAGAATTTGATATTTTTCTTTTTAATTCTTTTTTTTCAATACCAATTAAGTTTGATAATTCAATAGTATCAAATTCTATTGTATTCTCGGGAATTATAATTAAATCATACATAGGTTGATTTGCAACTAAAAGTTGACCATTCCTGTCAAAAATTAATCCTCTTTCCGGATAAACTGATATTTCTTGAATAGCAAAATCGGAATTAAAATATGAATTACTTGACAATTGAAGTGAAGCTAATTTAAAAATAAAAATAGTTGAACAAATCATCGTTATCCAGATAAGCAGATACTTCTTTAACATATTTATTTATTGGATATTAACTGTGAAATTAACCAAATTATAATAAAGGTAACAATCGAATTTGTAAGAGTGCTAAAAATTATTGTTCCTAAAACTTCAATATTAAAAAAAATAAGAGAATTGTAAATTAAAGAATGAATTAAAATTATTAAACCAAAAAATGTTAATCTATTAATTAATGGAGTTCCCTTAATCATTGCTAAGGGTAAATTAGAATTTACTCCAAATGAGTATTTCTCTATCCATTCTCTCAAATAGCAAATTGTAATTGTTGCAAATGTATTACAACCATATGTCTGCATTGATAAATCAACAATAATACCTGTTATAAAACCTAGAATAATTAAAATTGTTTTGTTATGTGAGGTTTTGTAGAGAATAAATATGATTAAGTATAAAAAAGGTGTTATAAAATCAAATATTTTAAGATGATTAAAAATAAGTAACTGAAATACTAAAACTGTAGTATAAAAAGTTATATTTCTTAGAAACCCTCTAGTCATTTAATAAATTTTTAATTTCATCATTATCAGTTCTTTCTAAAATATACAAATTGGATAAAGATGAAAAATCATTAAAAACTGAAACATCTATGTCGTAATAACCTTCTAATGAACTATTATCATAATTAATTATAGCACCTATTGGAATCCCCTTAGGAAAATAAAAAGACATTCCTCCGGTTACAATAGTATCACCAATCTTAATTGAGCTACTTAGAGGAATATCATTTAACTTTAAAATTTTAGAATTCAATCCATCCCAAGATATTGAACCAATTGTTGAGGAGTTTTTTAATATGGCATTAACTTTCAAATCGGTATTTAATAAAGATATAATTGATGCATAGTTATCGGTAACACTTTTAATTATACCTATTACACCTTCAGAAGTTATGACTCCCATTTCTGCATTAATACCACCATTTTTCCCTTTATCAATGACTATTATATTTTTACTCTTATTAATTGAATTTAGTATTACGCTAGCATTAGTTATCAAATTTGATTCTAAAGATTTATCTGGAAAAGCTTGATTTTTGTATTTAAGTTCAATTTTTTTTAATTCAAAATTTTCATCAATAAGCCTTTGATTTTTATCTTTTAAATCAAAATAAGAATATATAAAAGATGAAAAAAATGATGATTTGCCTGATAAATAAGTGCCTATTTTGCCTATTCCATTGTAATGAACTGAACTGGTTTTATATAGAGAATTAAAAGTAACTAAAGAAAGAATTATATATATAATTAAGTTCCTGTTTTTAATTATGGAATTAATTATTGATTGCATTAAATTATTTACTTAATTAAGACTGACTTGAATTTTTCAATATTCTTAAGAGCTATCCCTGTTCCTCTAACAACTGCTTGAAGTGGATCTTCAGCAATATAAACTGGAAGATCTGTCTTTTTTGAAAGTCTTTCATCAAGCCCTCTAAGAAGAGCGCCTCCACCAGCTAAATATATTCCGGTATTATAAATATCAGCTGCAAGTTCAGGTGGTGTTTGAGATAAGGTTTCCATAATTGAGTCTTCAATTCTAATAATGGATTTATCAATAGCTTTAGCAACTTCTATGTAAGAGATTATTTTTTCTTTTGGCTTACCAGAAAGAAGATCTCTTCCCTGTACATGCATATCGTCAGGCTGATCATCTAGTCTTTCAGAAACTGAACCAACTTCAATTTTAATTTTTTCTGCAGTTCTGTCACCGACATAAAGATTGTGTTTAGTTCTCATGTAATAAACAATGTCATTAGTAAGAACATCACCAGCAACTTTAATTGATTTTTCACATACAATTCCTGATAGAGCTATTACAGCAATTTCAGTAGTTCCTCCTCCTATATCAACCACCATGTTACCTTTAGGCTTTACAATATCTATTCCAATTCCAATAGCAGCGGCCATAGGTTCATGAATTAAATAAACTTCCTTTCCGTTAACTCTTTCTGCGGACTCTTTAACAGCTCTCATTTCCACTTCTGTGATTCCTGATGGAATACAAATCACCATTGTTAAAGATGGTGAAAACCATCTTTTTTTTAAAGTAGGTATACTTCTTATTAATTCACTTATCATTTTTTCAGAAGCCTCGAAATCAGCAATGACACCATCCTTAAGTGGTCTGATGGTTTTAATATTTTCGTGAGTTTTACCTTGCATAAATTTTGCCTCCTCACCTATAGCTATGATTTTTTTTGTAGTTCTGTCTATTGCAACAATAGACGGGCTATTAATTACAACTTTATCATTGTGAATGATAAGAGTATTTGCAGTTCCTAAATCAATCGCTATTTCTTCAGTAAAAAATCCCATAATAATCCGCAAAGTTAGTTAAATAATGCTAATTAATGTCTAAAATGTCTGATTCCTGAAAACACCATTGACATTTCATTTTCATTACAAAAATCAATTGATTCTTGATCTCTAACTGAACCTCCAGGTTGAACAATTGAGTCTATTCCATTTTTATATGAAATTTCAACACAGTCAGAAAATGGGAAAAAAGCATCACTTGCTAGGCTAGATTGATTAAGCTCAAATCCAAATCTCTTGGATTTTTCAATAGCTTGATCTAAAGCATCAATTCTAGAAACTTGACCCATGCCAGATCCAATTAGTTGTTGATTTTTAACTATAACTATACAATTAGACTTGGTATGCTTTGCTATAATTGAAGCAAGCACTAAATCATCTGAATTTTTATTGTTAGGAGTTTTTTTAGTTACAACTTTGAAATCTTGAAAATTTTCAATTTTATTGTCTTTATCTTGCTCTAAAAAACCATTTAAACAAGATTTGATTAGAGTACTTTTTACAGGAATTTTATTTAGTTTAATTAAAATCCTATTTTTTTTAGATTTCAATAAAGTTAATCCTTCGTTATCAAAATCAGGCGCTATTAGAATTTCAAAAAATAATTTATTTATCTGCTCAGCAGTGTTTTTATCAATTTTTTTATTTGAAGTTAAAATACCTCCAAATGCTGAGATATTATCACATGCTAAAGAATCTTCATAAGCCTCAGTTATGGAATCTCTAATCGCAACCCCACATGGATTATTATGTTTATGAATAAGAAAGATAGATTTACTAGACTCCAAATCTCTAAGTAAATCAAGAGATGAATCAATATCTAAAAGGTTATTGTATGATATCTCTTTGCCATTTATTTGAGTAATATAATCTTTAAAATCACCGATAAATCTTCCTTTTTGATGAGGATTTTCACCATATCTCAATTCTCTTACTTCTAAATTCTTTTTAGTAGATACTTGATTTAAATATTTGAATATTCTAGAGTCATAAGTCGAACTTTTTTCAAATGCTTCAACTGCAAGAGTTTTCCTAAAAGATATATCTGTTGAACAATCTGTTTTAATAATGTTAATTAGTTTCTCATATTGAGAAGATGAAGATATACAAACTACATTCTCATAATTTTTTGCAGCAGCTCTAATAAGAGACACACCTCCAATATCAATCTTTTCGATTATTTCATCATGATTTGTTGTATTTTTTACAGTGTCTTTAAAAGGATAGAGATCAACTATTACCAGATCAATATTAGGAATATCATAATTTTTTGAGTCTTCAATATCTGACTCAGAGTTAGTTTTTAAAATACCTCCAAACACTTTAGGATGAAGAGTTTTAACTCTACCGTTAAGAATAGAAGGATAAGAAGTAAGATCTTCAACCTTTTCAACTGGTATTCCCAGATTTGATATATAATTGTAAGTACCTCCAGTAGAATAAATTATTACATTATTAGATGATAAATGTTTGCATATTTCATCAATTCTATCTTTATTAAAAACGGAGATAAGGGCAGATTTAATTTTCTTCATTGTAGGGAAACTAAAGTACAAAAAAACCTGCTCTAAGGCAGGTTTTTTATTAAGGTTTATTAAAGTTTACATCATGCCAGGCATTCCACCACCACCCATTGGAGGCATAGGGGCTGGATTATCTTCTTTAATATCAACTAACGCACATTCAGTAGTTAAAATCATACCAGCTACAGAGGCTGCATTTTCAAGAGCAACTCTGGTTACTTTTTTAGGATCGATAATACCCTCTTTAAGCATGTCAACATACTTTCCTTCTTTTGCGTTGTATCCGAAGTTTTTTTCACCTTCCAGAACTTTAGAAACAACAACGGAACCTTCTCCTCCAGAGTTTTCTACTATTGTTCTAAGTGGAGACTCTATAGCTTTATTTACTATTTGAATTCCAGTACTTTCATCAGAGTTTGAAGCCTTAACTTTATTTAAATCATTTTTTGAGTTAAGCAAAGCTACCCCTCCACCAGCTACAATTCCTTCTTCAATTGCTGCCCTAGTTGCATGAAGAGCATCATCTACTCTATCTTTCTTTTCTTTCATTTCTACTTCAGAGGGAGCTCCAACATATAAAACTGCGACTCCACCTGCTAATTTAGCAAGTCTTTCTTGAAGTTTTTCTTTGTCGTAATCAGATGTTGTAGTCTCAATTTGAGCTTTGATTTGACTTACTCTGGACTTTATATCATTCTTATTACCTGAACCATTAACTACAGTTGTGTTGTCTTTATCAATAGTAACTTTTTCAGCAGTTCCAAGCATATCTATAGTTGTATTTTCGAGAGTAAATCCTCTCTCTTCTGAAATAACAGTACCACCAGTTAAAATTGCAATATCTTCTAACATTGCTTTTCTTCTATCACCAAAACCTGGTGCTTTTACTGCAGCTATCTTAAGAGATCCTCTTAATTTATTAACGACCAATGTAGCTAAAGCTTCTCCATCAATATCTTCAGCTATAATTAAAAGAGGCTTACCAGATTGAGCAACAGGCTCAAGAATAGGCAAAAGATCTTTCATGACAGATATTTTCTTATCGGTAATTAAAATTTGTGGAGTTTCAAGATCAGCTTCCATTTTCTCTGAATCTGTAACAAAATATGGAGAAATATATCCTCTATCAAACTGCATACCCTCAACAACATCTACATATGTGTCAGTTCCCTTTGCTTCTTCTACAGTTATGACACCTTCTTTACCAACTTTTTCAAAAGCTTCAGTTATAAGTTTTCCAATAGTTTCATCATTATTAGCTGAAATACTTGCAACTTGAAGTATTTTTTCAGAAGCACTTCCTATCTCAACTGATTGTTTTTCAAGGCTTTTAACAACTGAATTAACTGCTTTATCAATTCCTCTTTTAAGATCCATCGGATTAGCACCTGCAGCAACGTTTTTTAGCCCTTCGGTAACTATTGATTGAGCTAAAATAGTCGCAGTAGTAGTTCCGTCTCCAGCTAAATCGTTAGTTTTAGATGCCACTTCTTTAACCATTTGAGCACCCATATTCTCTAGATTATCTTTTAGCTCTATTTCTTTTGCAACTGTAACACCATCTTTAGTTACTTGTGGAGCACCAAATGATTTTCCAATAATAACATTTCTACCTTTTGGACCTAGTGTTACTTTAACAGCGTTAGCCAAAGCATCAACTCCTCTTTTTATACCGTCACGAGCTTCAATATCAAATTCAATTTTTTTTGCCATTTTTTTTAATTTAAGTTATACGATTGCAAGAATATCATTCTCTTTCATTATTAGGTAATCACTACCATTGTGTTGTAGCTCAGTTCCTGCATATTTTCCGTAAAGAACAATATCCCCTGTTTTAAGTGTTACAGGATTTTCTTTTGTACCAGGACCTACTGCTACTATTTTTCCTTTTTGAGGTTTTTCTTTAGCTGAATCTGGAATTATTATTCCTGATGAAGTTTTTGTTTCTGCCTCTGATGGCTCAACTAGAACTCTGTCGGCTAAAGGTTTAATATTAATTTTACTCATATTCTTTTATTTAATAGTTTTCATAAATTATGCCACACTCTAAAAGTGTGTCAACGTTGATTTTTTACTGACATCATGACATTTTTTAATCTGAGTCAGAAGGAATCTCTGGTATTGTTTGCTCGGGAATCTCTGGTATTGTTTGCTCGGGAATTGATTCATCAATTAAAATAGAATCAGTATTTTCAGAGTCATTCATCAGAGTTACATTTGAAATCAATATAAGAACAAGAATAATCGCAGCTAATGCCCATGTACTTTTATCTAAAAAGTCAGTTGTACTTTTCACACCTCCAATTTGTTGTTGTCCTCCTCCAAAAGTTGAGGATAAACCACCACCTTTAGGATTTTGAACCATTACAACCAGTATTAGAAGAATACATACAAAAATAATAAGCGACACTAATATCCAAAAGGTTCCCATGATTAGTCTTTACTTTTTAGTTTTTTTATATCATTTATTTGGTCTGCAAAGAAACTACTTTTTTTTGGATATTTCAAGCTTAATATTTCATAAGCTTTTATTGCTTTATTGAACTTTTCTTGTTTTACATATATTTTTGCAAGCGTTTCGGTAATAAGTTCATCTTTAATCTTTTGCTCATTCTTAAAATTAGATTTGGCCTCGTATTCTTTATTGATTTTTATTTTTGGTGAATTCTTTATAAACTCATCTATTAAATCAAATTTTTCATCAACTTTTGGCACGTTATCATTAATGACATCAAACCAATCTAAAAAAGAATATTTTTCAGTTTTGTTGTTATCTTGATCACGTTTTACTTCATTAATTAATAACCAATTTCTAAGAATTGATCTGTTGAATGTAAGTATAGCAGTTTTAGGGAGTAATTCGTAGTAAGAATCCTTTTTCTGTTCTTTAAGAGTTTTTAGATAGTAGGCAGATGCAGACTGAAAATATGGATATGAATTTAAAATCTTTTTAAGTTCTAGTGACTTTGAAGAATCCATGGAGTCAAACCCTTCAATAATTTTTGAAAATGAATAATCTAGTTTTTTTACCACTTTGCTAGTGTTTCATTAAAAATGTCTTGTGTGATTCTTTCAAAAATTTCTTCTAAAGCAGAATCTTTAATATCATAAACTTGAAGATTTCCTGGAAAATCATAATAAAAGGAAAATCTTTTTTCAATATTGTCTTCCTCATTTAAAACGTTTTCATAACTAACCATAACAGCCATCGTCAACCTATTTTGAGCTGCCTTTATTTCAGCTGTTGCAGCCATAGGAGTAACACTAAACTCAGTAATTTCTCCACTGTATATAATATCACCACCTTGGTTAACCAGGTTTAGACTAGTTTGGTTAACAATTAAATCTTGCAATGCAATTGTAAAATCTCTGTCAAGACCGGGTTCTATAGTTGATCCAGGTTTTCCTCCAGCTGTATTCTCAAAATAATCAACTTGAAAAGTTTCAACACCAACAGGAATTGAGGATCCAGTAAAACTATATATCCCACAAGAGACTATTAATAAACTGAATATTAGAATAGTAATAAATTTTTTATAAATCTGAAACATCGCCTAAGTTATGTTGTTTAATTTTTCTATATAGTGTTCTTTCTGAAATTCCAAGCTCTGTTGCAGCATTTTTTCTTCTTCCTCCAGTTCTTATTAATGCTTGTTTAATCATTTCAACTTCTTTATCATGAAGAGAAAGAGTTTCTTCTTCCTCAATTGTTTCTGCATATTCAAAGTTGTCTTCACTTTTAGTTTGTAAATCAATATTTAAATCTGTTTGTAAATCTAGATTATTTGAATCTTCAATTGGTTCATTTTCTCCATAGATTTTCTCAATTAAACCTTGATTTTTTTCTTTAACATCTGTTGAGCCTTCTCCTTGCATTAACTCAAGGGTTAGTTTCTTTAGATCATTTAGATCACTCTTCATATCAAACAAAACTTTATAAAGAATTTCTCTCTCTGAAGAAAAAGAGGAGGAATCTTCTTTCACATCATTTAATGTTGCAGGTAATTTTGAAACTTTATTAGGGAGATAATGATTTAAAGTTTCAATTTTCAAGTTCCTTTCTTTCTCAAGAATTGACATTTGTTCAGCAATACTTCTCAACTGCCTAATATTTCCTTTCCATTCTTGTTGACACAATAGTGCTTGAGCTGCCTCATCTAACCTTAATGTTGGCATGTTATATTTTTGAGCAAAGTCAGATGCAAATTTTCTAAATAAAAGCGGAATATCTTCTTTTCTATTTCTTAAAGGGGGAATATTTATAATAATTGTACTTAGTCGATAAAAAAGATCTTCCCTGAACTTGCCTTTTTTTATAGCCTCTTCCATATTAACATTTGTAGCCGCTACTATTCTTACATTTGTTTTTTCAACTTTTGAGGAACCAACTTTAATATATTCTCCACTTTCAAGAACCCTTAGAAGTCTAACCTGAGTAGCAAGAGGAAGTTCGCCAACCTCATCTAGAAAAATTGTCCCACCATCTGCTACTTCAAAGTATCCACTTCTATTTGCTGTAGCTCCTGTAAAAGCTCCCTTTTCATGACCAAATAATTCAGAATCAATTGTCCCATCTGGTATTGCACCACAGTTGACAGCAATATATTTTGAATGTTTCCTGTGGGAATATTGATGTATTATTTTAGGAATATTTTCTTTACCAACTCCACTTTCTCCTGTTACAAGTACAGAAATATCAGAGTTAGCTACTTGAATTGATTTTTCAATTGCACGGTTTAATTTAGGATCAGCTCCTATAATTCCAAATCTCTGTTTTACTGAAAGAATTGACTCCATTACGCTTTAACTTTATTTATATCTCCGATTAATGTTGCGGTTGTACAATCATTAACTTTAACATTTACTATTTCTCCAAGAGAGAATTCATACTTAGGAAACACTACTACATTATTTTCACTTGTCCTACCACTCCAAAATTCATTTGATTTTTTTGATGATTTATCAATCAAAACATAACATTCTTGATTTAAGAATCTTTTATTTCTCTCCAAACTGTGCCTTTGCTGAAGTGTAATGATCTCTTCAAGTCTTCTTTGTTTTATCTCTGGGCTAATATCATCCTCAAAATGTCTTGCAGCATATGTTCCGGGTCTTTCAGAATATGCAAACATATATCCAAAGTCATATTTTACTTCCTCCATTAGAGAGAGTGTGTCTTGATGATCTCTTTCTGATTCAGAAGGAAAGCCTGTCATCATATCATGAGAAATTCCACAATTTGGAATAATTTCTCTTATGTTTCTTATAAGACTAAGATATTCTTCTCTTGTATGAAGTCTATTCATTTTCTTTAAAATCCTATCACTGCCTGACTGAATTGGCAGATGTATATAGTTGCAGATATTATCATGTTTTGCCATTGTTTCAATAACATCTAAAGTCATATCCTGAGGATTTGATGTAGAAAATCTAATTCTTATTTCTGGAAAATTTGAAGCAACCATTTCAAGTAGGTTTGAAAACCTTTTAGAATTTATTTTCTGTTCTTCACTAGACTTATTGAAGTCTTTTTTTGGTCCCCCACCATACCATAAATAGCTATCAACATTTTGTCCAAGAAGTGTGATTTCTTTATATCCATTTTCGTTAAGCTCATTAATCTCTCGAAGAATACTTTCTGGATTTCTGCTTCTTTCTCTTCCTCTTGTAAAAGGAACAACACAAAATGTACACATATTGTCACAACCTCTTGTAATTGAGACAAAAGCATTTGTTCCATTGTTATGAATTCTCACTGGTGATATATCACCATAAGTTTCGGATTTAGATAAAATAACATTAACTGCTCTTTGATTGTGATCAACCTTATCTAAAAGATTAGGTAAATCTTTATACGAATCTGGACCAACAACTAGATCAACAATTTTCTCTTCCTCAAGAAGTTTTTCTTTTAATCTCTCTGCCATACAACCTAAAAGTCCAATTTTAAGATTTTTGTTTTCTTTTTTTTGAGAATTAAATGTTTTAAGCTTTTTACGAACAGTTTGTTCAGCTTTATCTCTTATAGAACAAGTGTTAAGAAGAACTAAATTGGCTTTTTTAGAATCATCAGTTAGCTCATAACCTTCTTTCTTTAGAATTGAGGCAACAACCTCACTGTCAGCAAAATTCATCTGACATCCATAGGTTTCTATATATAAAGACTTTTCTTTGATAGTAATCAATTACCCAGTAAAATTAAGTAATTAATTTATATTATGCCAATTTGTCAGTACTTAAGCTTGAAATTTTTTAATTTCATCAAAACCGCCTGGAATATTAGCAAATTTTGATATCCCTTTGGAAAGTAATATTGAGGCTGCAATCATACTCCTATATCCTCCTTTGCAGTGAACATAAAATTTATCGTTGAAATTTACTTTATTTAAAGAGTGAATTAATTCAGGTAGAGGAATATTTAATGATTTTTCAAGAGATTCAGATGAATACTCACTTTTAGACCTCACATCAAGAATGTTTTTAATTTGTTTTAAATTATGATCAGAAAAGTTTAAAGCTGGCTCATTTTCTACTTTAGTAATTTGTTTACCAGAATCAATCCAGTTTTGTATGCCGCCCTTAAGGTATCCGAGAACATTGTCAAACCCAACTCTAGATAACCTTAAAACTGCCTCTTTTTCTCGTCCCTTGGGAACAATAAGTATCATTTGTTTAAAAACATCTTCTAATATTTCTCCAACCCAAGGAGCAAATCTACCATCAAGACCAATAAATATTGAACCTGGTATATGAGAATTTGCAAATTCAGCAGCACCTCTTACATCTAGGATTATAATATCTTCATTAATTAATTTTTTTTCAATTTCATTAGGTTCAAGTGCATTTAGATTTTTATCAATTATTTGTTCAGACTCATCATATCCTTCTTTATTAATATTGACATTTGAGGGGAAATATTTTGGGGGTTCAAGAAGGCCATTTAGAACTTCACCAATAAATTCTTCCTTAGTCATATTTTCTCTTAATGCGTAATTTGTTTTTTTCTGATCTCCAAGTTTCCCAATTGTTTCTGAACTTAAATTTTTTCCACACGAAGTTCCTTCACCATGTCCTGGATAAACAATCACGTCATCATTTAGGGTCATTATTTTATTTCTAAGGCTATCATAAAGCATTGATGCTAAATCTTTGTTATCCATATTTGAGCTTTGAGATAAGTCTGGTCTACCAACATCTCCAAGAAATAATGTATCTCCAGTGAATATCGCATGATCATTATCATTTGTGTCTTTAAGCAGATATGTAGTACTTTCTATTGTATGGCCAGGAGTATGAATAGCAACAATAGTAATATCTCCAATTTTAAATTCTTCGTAGTCCTTTGCAATAGTCTTATCAAATTTAGTTTCAGATTTTGGTCCATAAATAATTTTTGCACCTGTTTTTTTTGCAAGATTCAAGTGTCCACTAATAAAGTCTGCGTGAATATGAGTCTCAAAAATATATTTAATTTTAGAACCGCTATTCTTTGCCTTTTCAACATAGGTGTCAATTTCTCTGATAGGATCAATAATTGCTACCTCATTATTACTTTCGATATAGTAAGATCCCTGTGATAAACACTTAGTGTATATTTGTTCTACTTTCATGCATTTACAAAATTAGTTTCTTTAAAATTATCAAACAATTATGTTAAACAAATTTTAAAATTTTTATTTTTTTTTTAATCATAACAATAAATCTATTTACTTTAGGCCCAAAATTTAGATATGCCAAAAAATTTAGTTATCGTCGAATCAGCTACTAAAGCTAAGACAATTGAAAAGATTTTAGGACAAGATTATAAAGTAGTATCATGTGTTGGACATATTTCGGACCTACCAGTTAAAGAACTTGGAGTTGATGTTGAGAATGATTTCAGGCCTAAATATGTTGTTCCTACTGAAAAAAAACCAATAATAAGAGATTTAAAAAAATATGTTAAGGACTCTGATAAGGTTTGGCTAGCAAGTGATGAAGATAGAGAAGGGGAGGCTATAGCATGGCATTTATATGAAAATCTTGATTTAAGTAATAAAGACTATGAGCGAATAGTATTTCATGAAATAACAAAAAATGCAATTTTAAAAGCTCTTGAAAGTCCAAGAGAAATAAATTTTAATTTGGTTAATGCTCAACAAGCTCGAAGAGTTTTAGATAGGCTTGTTGGTTATGAATTATCTCCTGTTTTGTGGAGAAAAGTAAAGGCTGGCCTTTCAGCTGGAAGAGTTCAATCAGTATCTGTGAGACTTATTGTAGAAAAAGAAAGAGAAATTAAAACTTTTATTTCTAAGAGTTCATACAAATCAATTGCAGTATTTGAGACTGAATCTGGTGCTAAATTAAAAGCAGAACTAAATGAAAAATATTCTTCTGTAGATGAAGTAAAAGGATTTTTTGAAAAAAATTATGGGTCTTTATTCAATGTAGCTAGTACAGATCAAAAACCTGGAAAAAAATCCCCAACACCTCCTTTCACAACTTCTACTCTTCAACAAGAAGCATCAAGAAAGCTGGGGTTTGGTGTTACAAGAACAATGTCCACTGCTCAAAAACTATATGAAGCAGGACTTATAACATACATGAGGACAGATAGTGTTACTCTTTCAAATGATGCAAAATCTTCGATAGTTAAAAAGATAGAAACTAAGTATGGAAATGATTACGTTAATCTTAGGGATTATAAGAATAAAAATAAATCTGCTCAAGAAGCTCATGAAGCTGTTAGGCCAACAGATATCAATGTAGAAGAAATAACTTCTGACTATGACCAGCAAAGATTATATGATTTAATCTGGAAAAGAACAATTTCTTCTCAGATGTCTGATGCACAAATTGAAAGGACTGTTGTTAATATTAAATCAAATTCTTATAATCAAATTTTTATTGCAAGAGGTGAGGTTATAAAATTTGACGGTTTTCTTAGGGTTTACAATGAAGGAACTGATGATGAAGTAGAGGAAGAAAAAGATGTTTTACCTATACTTAGTATTGATGAACAATTAAATTTATTAAATATTTCTTCAAAAGAATCCTTCTCAAGACCCCCTTCAAGGTATACTGAGGCTTCATTAGTTAAGAAACTTGAAGAACTAGGGATTGGAAGACCAGCTACATATGCAACAACAATTTCAACAATTCAAAATAGAGGATATATAGCAAAAGGGGCTAATGAGGGAGTGGAAAGAACTTTCAACTTCATAGAATTTAAACAAGAGGGTATTAAAGAGAGTATACTAAAAGAAAAAACAGGTTCAAATAAAGGAAAGCTTGTCCCTACTGATATTGGTATGATTGTAAATGATTTTTTAGTTGATAATTTTAATAATATTTTAGATTATGGCTTTACAGCAGAGGTTGAAAAGAATTTTGATAAAATTGCATCAGGTGATCAAAATTGGACAGATATAATTAAACAATTTTATAGTGATTTTCATGAAAATGTAAACGAAGTTAGAGATAATGCTGAGAGACAATCTGGAGAAAAAGTTTTAGGCCCAGATCCAAGTTCAGGAAGAGTTGTAAAAGTTAGGCTAGGGAAATTTGGTCCAATTGCCCAAATTGGTTCTATAGATGAAGAAGAAAAACCTGTATTTGCAAGCTTAACTAAAGATCAACAGCTTGATACTATAACACTTGAAGAAGCTTTGGAACTATTTAAATTTCCTAAGGAAATCGGAAGTTATAAAGATGAAATTGTAACTGTAAATAATGGGAGGTATGGCCCTTATATTAAATTTTCAACTAAATCTATATCAATTCCCAATGACCTTGATCCTCACTCAGTCGAAATAAGTAAGGCAATTGAATTAATCGATGAAAAATTAAAGGCTGAAGAGCCTGTCCATATTTATAATGAGATACCAGTTACAAAAGGTAAGGGGAGATTTGGTCCTTTTATCAAGTGGAATGATATGTTTATTAATGTTAACAAATCGTACGACTTTGACAATTTATCTATTAATGAAATTGAGGAACTCATCGAGTTAAAAATAAAAAAGGAAAAGGAAAAACTTATTTCACACTGGACAGATGAAGACATTAAGGTTGAGAAAGGTAGATGGGGTAGGTCTATTATTTCAAAAGGAAAAAAGAAAGTAGAAATTCCAAAAGAAATTGATCCAAAAACAATTACATTAGAAATTGCTAAACAATATCTAAATCCTAAAAAGAAAAAATGAGTCTTGAATTACTCAAACCAATTTCAAATGGCTTAATTGACGAGCTAGATGAAAATTATTTGCAAGGCTCTTTATTTAAAAAATTAGATATTCACACCTTATCATCGGGACTACCTAATATAGACAATTCTAGTGTTTGTATAGTTGGAGTTAATGAATACAGAAATTCTTTTTTTGAAACTGATAAACAAGATTTATATTCTTTAAGGAAGGAACTTTATAAATTAAAATTTAGTAATTGGAAATTAACAATAACTGATTTAGGAAACCTTCCTAATGGAAATACTGTAGATGACACATATCATGCACTTTATGAAATATGCAAGGAATTATTATCAAAAAAAATAATAATAATAATAATTGGAGGAAGTAATGATATAATTTATCCAATTTTTAAATCTTTTGATTCATACAATAATAAGGTTAATATAGTCTCAATAGATAATCAATTTGATCTTTATCAAGAATCTGATTTAGTATCTGGAAGAACTTACATGAACAAAATTATAATTGATGATTCGAACATGCTAAACGATTTCACGAATATAGGATATCAAAGACATTTATGCTCCCATGATGAATTACAGTTAATGGAAAAATTATTTTTTGAATATATTTCTTTAGGGCAAATATCAGAGAATAATATGAAAGCAGAACCTATAATGAGAAATGCTAATATTGTAGGTTTTGACATGAAGTCTTTATCCTTTTCAGCATCTTTTAATAAAACTCAGGGTAATCCAAATGGTATTGATTCAAGATTAGCCTGTATTTTATCTAAATATGCAGGTCAAAGTAATAAAACCAACTTTTTAGGTTTGTTTGAGTTGAATAATAATACAGTTTCTTATAAACTTTATTCTGAGATAATATGGTATTTTTTAGATGGAGTAGACAAGAGAATTATAGAATCTGATTTTAATGATTCGCAGACTTTTAATAAATACATTGTTCAGACTTCAGGAAGAGATATTATATTTTACAAAAGTAAAGTCTCAGAAAAATGGTGGATGTTAATTGACACTACAAAAAATACAACCGTTACTTACTTACCATGTCTAGAAAGCGACTATTTGGATGCTCTTAATGACAATATACCGATTAGATGGTTAAAGGCAACTAAACGAATCTAAACTTCTTGTAAATATCTTTCAGCATCAAGAGCTGCCATACAACCTGTACCTGCAGCAGTTATTGCTTGACGATAATCTTTATCTTGTACATCTCCAGCAGCAAAGACTCCAGGTATATTTGTTTTTGTTGAGGTTTTATCTGTTAAAATATAACCACTATCATCCATTTCTACTAATCCTTTAAATATACCTGTGTTTGGAGAATGTCCGATAGCAATAAATAAACCTGTAACTTTTATTTCTGAATTTTCTTGATTAAGGTTATTTTTAATCCTAATACCTTCAACTACATTTTCACCAATTACTTCTTCTATCTCATGATTAAATAAAACATCAATATTGTCAAAATTTGCCAATCTGTTTTGCATAGCTTTAGAAGCTCTAAAGTGATCTTTTCTTACCAACATAGTAACATTACTACATATTTTTGCTAAATATGTTGCTTCTTCTATTGCTGTATCTCCACCTCCAACGACAGCTACATCTTGATTCTTATAGAAAAAACCATCACAAACTGCACATGCTGACACACCGCCACCAATTAATCTTTGCTCACTCTCTAAGCCAAGATATTTTGCAGAAGCACCTGTGCTAATTATAACTGTTTTTGAAGTAATTTCATCTCCATTTTGAGTGTATAGCTTATGTATACCCCCTCTTTCTTTAGAAAAATCAACTTTTGAAATGAAGTCAATTTTAACTTCTGTTCCAAACCTTTCTGCTTGTTCTTTTAACTCATTCATCATAGTTGGCCCATCAACACCTTTAGGGTATCCAGGAAAATTATCAACCTCCGTTGTAGTTGTAAGCTGTCCTCCTGGCTCCAAGCCAGTATATATAATTGGATTAAGATCTGCCCTTGCTGCGTATATAGCAGCTGTGTATCCAGCGGGTCCACTTCCTATAATAATTGTATTCATACTAAGATTTTAGAGATTTTGTTTTCGATTTAGTAAAATTAAAAAAACATAAGAATAAATTGATTAAAACATTGTTAACTTTGTAATTTCATAATCAACATGAAAATGGGTAAAAAAAATCTTAAGTATCAATCTCCTGGAATTAATGAGGAAACTAGATACGAAAAACTTCACACTGTAACTTTTGAAAATGCTAAAGATGCTTCACTATTAATTGCAAGAGAAATTTGTGATTTAATAAAATCTAAGCAAGAAAAGAATAAAAATTGTGTAATTGGTTTTGCAACAGGATCTTCCCCAACTAAAGTTTATCAAGAGATTATTAAAATACATAAAGATGAATCATTAAGTTTTTATAATGTCATTGCTTTTAACTTGGATGAATACTATCCGATTGAAAAAGATGATCATAATAGTTATCATCACTTTATGAATGAGAATTTATTTGATCACATTGATATACCAAAAGAAAATATAAATATTCCTTCAGGGCAGATAAGTGAAAAAGAAATTAAAAAGTTTTGTTCAGTTTATGAAAAAAAGATTGAAAAAAATGGAGGTATAGATATTCAACTTTTAGGAATTGGAAGAACAGGTCATATTGGTTTTAATGAGCCTGGATCCCATTTTAATTCTACTACTAGACTAATCACATTAGATCATACTACAAGATTTGATGCAAGCATAAGTTTTAACGGTATCGAAAATGTTCCATCAAAGGCATTAACAATGGGTATCAGAACAATTTTCAATTCTAAGAGAATTATAATGATGGCATGGGGAATTCAAAAAAGCCTTATTGTAAAAAAATCTGTAGAAGATAATATTACATCACTGATTCCTACAACATATTTACAGAATCATAAGAATACAACTTTAGTTCTAGACAAAGAATGTTCAAGTGAATTAACTAGATTTAAAACGCCATGGCTAGTTGGCCCTTGTGATTGGACAGAATTAATGAAAAGAAAGGCGATAGTTTGGTTATGTGAGATTACTGAAAAATCTATTTTAAAGTTAACTGACGAAGATTATAATAAAAATGGTTTATCAGATCTACTTGCACTTGAAGGTTCATCGTATGGATTAAATATTAAAATGTTTAATCATTTTCAAAACACAATTAGCGGATGGCCAGGCGGTAAAACAGGATCAGATGATTCCACAAGACCAGAGAGAAAAGCTCCCAACCCAAAAAGAGTAATAATATTTAGCCCACATCCAGATGATGATGTAATCTCGATGGGTGGAACTTTTGATAGATTGGTTTCCCAAGGTCATGATGTTCACATTGCTTATCAGGCCTCAGGAAATGTAGCAGTTTCTGATCATGATGCATTGAAATTTATTGAAGTTTCAAGTGATATGTTTACAGGTGAATTAAAATCAAAAGTCAAACCGTTGATTAAAGAGCTGAAAAATAAAAAGCCAGACAAAATTGATTCTCCAGAAGTAAGACAACTTAAAGGGTTTATTAGGAAAAGAGAAGCAATCGCAGCAACAAGGTATATTGGAATTCCTGATACTAATACCCATTTCATGAATCTTCCATTTTATGAAACTGGAAGAATCAAAAAAAATCCAATTTCAAAAAAAGACATATTGATTACAGCATCTCTAATTAATAAGATTAAACCACATCAAATATATGCCGCTGGAGATCTCGAAGATCCACATGGTACACATAAAGTATGTCTTGATGTAGTTTTTGAGGCATTAGATTCTCTTAAAGGAGAAAAATTTATCAAAGATTGCTGGTTATGGTTATATAGAGGAGCTTGGTTAGAATGGGATATTCACGAAATTGATATGGCTGTTCCAATGAGTCCTGCTCAGGTTCTTAGAAAAAGAAAGGCCATATTTTTTCACCAAACTCAAAAGGATGGTGTAATGTTTCAAGGACAAGATTTAAGAGAATTCTGGGTAAGAGCAGAGGAAAGAAATAATGAAACAGCAGAAAAATATAAAAAGATGGGTCTTGCAGAATATGCTGCAATCGAATCATTTAAAAGACACTATTACTAAAACACTTTATCATGAAAAATTATAATAAATTAATTACATTTTTAATATTATTTGGGACATTTTTAAATCTTCAATCACAAAATAAATATTCTGATAGAAAGATAAATAATATTAAGAATCAAGCTTCTCAATTGGTTGAAGAAGACAAAAAATTAACTCAGGTTATGGTTGATAAAGTATTTAGCTTTTCTGAGCTAGGTTTTCAAGAATTTCAAACATCAAATTATCTAACTTCAATTCTTGCCGAAAATGGTTTTGAAATTGAATATGAAATTTCGGGTGTTCCAACAGCATGGTTTGCAACTTGGTCAAATGGAACTAATGGACCAACAATAGCTCTTGGTAGTGATATAGATGGTATACCAAAAGCATCACAGTATCCAGGTGTAGCATATCACAAACCAATTATCGAGGGTGCTCCGGGACATGGAGAGGGACACAATTCGGGTTTACCAGTAGTTATCACAGCTGCACTTTCAGTTAAAAAAATAATGTTGGACAATGATATTGAAGGAAAGCTAGTTATATGGCCTGGAGTTGCTGAAGAACAAATTGGAACAAAAGCATGGTATGTAAGAGATGGCTATTTTGATAATATAGATATGTGTATTTTCACACATGTAAGTAGTAACCTAGGGGTTTCATGGGGACCTGCTACAGGTACTGGTTTAATTTCTGTTGAATATTCTTTTGATGGAGAAACTGCTCATTCAGCTGGAGCACCATGGAGAGGTAGAAGTGCGCTTGATGCTGCGGAACTGATGAATATAGCTTGGAATTATAAAAGAGAACATCTTCATCCTTTAAAGAGATCTCATTCAATTTTCACAGATTCTGGTGATCAACCAAATGTAGTTCCTTCAAAAGCATCAATATGGTTCTATTTTAGAGATGTAACATATGAAGGTATTATGGATATGTATGAAACAGCTAACAAAATTGCTGAAGGAGCCTCACTAATGACAAATACATCATATAAATCAAGAATACTGGGAACAGCTTGGCCTAGACACTTTAATAGAACAATTGCCGAACAGATGTATAAAAACATTGAAGATGTAGGCTTGCCAACATGGTCTGAGAATGACCAGCAGCTAGCTATTGCAGTCCAAAAAGAAGTTAATTCAGATAATGCCAATGGACTTGCAAATAAACTTAGACCAATAGGTGCACCACTCCCTTATAAAATTAGTGGAGGTTCAGATGATATTGGAGATATATCCTGGAAGGTGCCAACTGTTACTTTAAGATATCCATCAAATATTCCTGGACTTCAGGGACATCACTGGTCAAACTCTATTGCAATGGCAACGCCAATTGCTCATAAAGGCGCTAACGCTGGTGCTAAAGTTTTAGCTATGACTGTCATAGATTTTTTATTAAAGCCTGAAAAATTAGATGAAGCTAAAGACTATTTTGAAAATATTCAGAAAAAAGAGACTACTTACAGGCCAATGATATCAATGGATGATCCACCAGCAATTTATTTAAATAAAGATATTATGAGTCAATTCAAAGATCAGATAAAAGAATTTTATTTTGATGAAACTAAGTATGACAATTATTTAGAGCAGTTAGGAATTGAATATCCTGTAATTAAAAAAGAGAATTAAATCTCACAAGACATATCATTTCCACAACACATAGGAGATTTAATCATCCCATCACAATCTGGACAATAAGAAACTTGAATTTTATCACCATTATCAATTGTAATGGTTTTATTTTTTAATGGTGTATCACATTTAGCGCACTGGCTATTAACTGACATTCCACATTTTTCACAAGTGTAAGTAGCAATATTCATTTTTAATTATTTTCTATAATATACGTATTTTTTAGAAAAAATATTTTAATTTAAAGGAAGATAAAAAACTAAAATTATATGAAAAAAATACTAACTACAGTATTTTTATTGTTTACGATACTTTCTTTTGCTCAAAACTCAGTGACTGGTATAGTTATTGATGAAAACGGAGTACCTCTACCAGGTGCTAATGTAATCATTGAAGACACCAACACAGGGGTTTCGACAGATTTTGACGGAAACTTTGAAATTACTGCTATTCAAGGACAAATTCTTGCTATTAGTTATATTGGTTATATAACCCAGTATATAACTGCTGATGGACAGTCTGGTTTAAATATATCATTACAGCTTGACAATGAACTTGAAGAAGTTGTAGTGACAGCTTTAGGTTTTGCAGCCGTTCGGGATCAACAAGGTTCTACATCTAGTGTAATTAACTCAGATGATGTAATTAGATCAGCTGAACCTACTGTTGTTAATGCGTTAAGTGGTAAAGCATCAGGTGTAAGAATTACAAGATCTAATGGTGATCCAGGTGCTGGTAGTACAATTAGAATTCGTGGTGCTAATACAATTGACGGATCAATACAACCATTAATAATTGTTGATGGTGTTCCTATGGATAATTCAACATCTTATGCTGGTGGTAATAACATTACTGGTGGAACTGGTGGTGTTTCTCAAGGTTCACGTTTAAATGACATTAATCCAAGTGATATTGAATCTGTTAACGTATTGAAAGGTGCATCTGCTGCATCACTATATGGAAGTAGAGCTGCTAATGGTGTTGTAGTAATTACAACTAAAAAAGGTAAAAGAGGAAAAGCAAAAATTTCATTTAAGTCTTCATATTCTTTCGATGAAATTTCTGAAAGAATTGATATGCAAAATACTTGGGGTCAAGGAAGATCTGGAGTTTATGGTGAAACTAGAGCGGAATCATGGGGAGACTATATTCCTGGAAGATCAGGAGGTACTGATGGATACAAATCTGGAGCATATTTTATAGCTGAAAATGGTAGAAAATATCAAGCAGTTGCTACAAAAAATTCTAAAGAGACATTTGTTGATGAAAACTTTAACTCTGTATTTGGTACAGGTAATGCTTTACAAAACGACTTAACTATTAGTGGAGGAAATGAAAACAGTAACTACTTCTTTAGTTTAGGTCATCTAGAACAAGATGGTATAATAAAGAACTCAAGTTATGAAAGAACTAACGCTAGGTTAAATTATGAGGCTAAACTAAATGATAAAATGACTTTATCAACTAGAATGGCATATACTTACACTGATTCAAACAGAATACAACAAAGTTCAAATGTATCAGGTTTAATGCTAGGTCTATTAAGAACTCCACCGGATTTTGATCAAAGAGATTATAAAGGAACTTATTATAGTTCAGGTGGAACTGAGTATATAAATAGAGGAAGATCTTATAGAAAATCTATTGGACAAAGCTCTAATCAATCATATACAAATCCACTTTGGACAGTTAATGAGCAAGAGTCTAGTACAAGAGTTAATAGAGTTTCTATTACTCCTCAATTAACAATTAAACCTACTAACTGGTTATCAGTAATAACTAGAGGAAACTTAGATGTTGCAGATGATAAAAGAACTTACTTCTTCCCAATTGGAGATGCAAGTTCTAGAGCTAATGGTCAATATCAAGAAGATGCATTGGATATAAGAAATTCTGCATTAGATGTTATTGGAAAAGCTAATTTTGAACTGTCTGATGAGGTTAACTTAACAGCTACAGTAGGTTGGAGTTATAATGACAGAAAATACAGTAGATTATCTGGTAATATAACAGGATTCCTCGTTAACTCTTCAAAAAGAACTACTTCTCTGAATACATCTTCAGAAGCTTCAACTTTTGATGGTTTTAAGACATTTAATAGATCAAATAGAGGTTATGGAATATTAAATTTTGATATAAGTGATCAGTTATTCATTAATGTATCAGGAACTCAAGAAGCTTCTTCAACTATAAAAGGAACATTCTTCTACCCATCTGCAGATGCGGCATGGGTTTTAACAGAAGATGTTGTTCAGTCTAATTTAATGTCTTTCGCTAAGCTTAGAGCTTCTTGGGGTCAAGTAGGTGTTCAGCCTTCTGCTCATAAGTTTGAAACATTAGCTGAGGGAGGATTTAGCTACTCAACTTATAGTGACCCTCTTGACAGTAATTTATTTGGAGGTGGTTTTAGATTAGACAATAACCTTGGAAATCCAAATCTTGAACCTGAAATAAAAACTGAATGGGAAATAGGTGGAGATTTTAGATTTTTTGATGATAAAGTATCTTTATCATTAACATATTATGATAACATAATTGAAGGAATCTTATTAGATGTTTCTTTATCTCCATCAACTGGTTTTTCTACTCAATACGGTAACTATGGTGAGATGACAAACAATGGTATGGAAATTGATTTAGGATTAGATTTAATTGATACTGATGACTTTGGTTTATCAACTGCACTAAATTGGTCTACAAATGAAAATGAAGTAACAGATCTATATGGAACAGAATCTATAAACCTGTCTCCTGGTGCATCTGTTAGTTCTAGAGCAATTGTTGGCTATCCTCTAGGGACTCTTTATGGAACAGGTTCAAAAACAAATGCTGACGGAAGTTTTGATCTTAATTCAAATGGTTTCCCACAAATAACTTCTAGTCCTATTGTATTAGGTGATCCTAATCCAGACTGGAGAGGTGGTATTTCACTTAATATGAGATATAAGAAATTTAGACTTAATGCAGTGTTAGAACATTCTCAAGGTGGAGAGTTTTCTCCAAGAACATTATGGGTATTAAGAAGATTTGGAACAACTCAAGAAACTGCTAACAGATTTACTCTAGATCAGTCTCTTGTTAATTACAAAGGATCTACAATTCCATCTGGAACAACTGTTAGAGGAAATGTTAAGGACTTTGGTGCAGGTCCAGTTCTTCTTGATGAAAACTGGTATAGAACAGGTATTGGAGGTGGTTTTGGTGATAACCAAGCTTATAACTTCTCAATAGCTGATGCTACATGGACTAAATTAAGAGATCTTTCTCTTAGTTACGTTTTAGATACTCCAGTTGTCAAAAATATCGGATTAAGTGATGTTATTTTGACTTTTACAGGTAGAGACTTAATTAACATCAATAATGTTGATGGACTTGACCCTGAGATTAATACAATAGGTGTTAGTGCGGCTCAAGGTGTTGAGTATTTCACTAATCCTCAGACGAAAGGTTTTCTTTTCAGTTTAACAATAAATTATTAATAAAATGAAAAAATTATTTACAAAATCAACATTAGCTCTTCTAATTGTTTTCTCATTTTCTTGTGAAGACTTAAATGAAGACATTAACTCAAATCCGAATGATATCTTAATTACTGACGTTGAGGATAAACTGTTTTTAACAGGTGCACAATTAGCAAACGTTCAATTACAATCAGGTCACTTAAATAGAATCAGTGGAATGTACTCTGGTCAATTAATTGGATTCAGTTCTTTATATTCAAATATTTATGGATATAATTTATCAACTGTTGAGTCAAACAGCGAGTGGTTTGCTCTATACGTTGGTGTTCTTAACAATATGAGACAACTACAAGAAAATTCTTCTAATACATTATTAGTGGGAATAGCTGAGATTATTGAAGGTCATGCTTTTGGAACTGCTGCCTCTCTTTGGGGTGGAATTCCGTATAGTGAAGCAGGTAACCCTGAAATAGAAGATCCAACTTTTGATTCGCAAACTTCAGTATATAACACTGCCATCCAAAAGTTAACTTCTGGAATTACAACTCTTCAATCTGCTTCATCAGGTGGTCTAGCTCAAGATATAATCTTTGGAGGTAATAAGGACAAATGGATTGAATCAGCTTACACTTTAATTGCTAGATTTAATCTTCATAAAAAAGATTATACTGCTGCAATTTCTGCTGCTAGTAATGGTATAAGTAGTGCATCAGGAGACATGAAATATAATCCCCCTGGAACTCAAGCTGGAGACACAAACTTGTTTGCTACTATTCTAAATGGTTCGAGAGCAGGTGACCTTGGAAATTCTTCAGGTGGAGAGGAGAGTTATTTACTTCAACTTTTAAGTAATTCATATTCTACAAATAGAAATCATGCAAAAACTGATGAAACTGCTAGATATGGATACTATAAGATTAATTCTTCAAGTGGTTCAGCTAATACGGGTATAATTGCTGAGACTGAACCACAAAATATGGTAACATATTTTGAGAATCAATTAATTTTAGCTGAGGCAAAAGCAAGACAAGGAAGCTTAGCTGATGGTCTAACACATTTAAATAATGTAAGATCTTGGCTTAACTCAGGTGGTAACCTAAACAGTAATCATAATTCTAATCCATATAAGTATGAAGCATTTGTTTCATCTGACTTTAATTCAGGTGGAATTGAAAACACAGATGGTGTTGATGCTAATACTGCATTCCTTAGAGAGGTTATTGAAGAAAGATATGTTTCAGGATTTGGTATGCATATTCCATTTAATGATGCAAGAAGACTAAGAAAGTCTGATAGCGCATATTCTGTACCTTTTGTTCTTGTCAGTGGACCTAATCCTCCATATCCTGAAAGAATGCCATATGCTGCAACAGAGTTAAATTCTAACTCTAATGCACCGGCAGAAGATCCAGGAATATTCACAAAAACAGAAGTGAATCAATAATACTTTAAAAAAAAGTAATACTTTCAAAAAAGGTTTGTAAATTCTACAAACCTTTTTTTTTGGCTTATGAAAAATAAACTCTTAATCATAATCTTCTCACTATTTATTATTAGCTGTAGTGAAGATGACACCCCATACTCAAATAGCTTTATCTCTTCACCGCATCCACTTGCAACTGAAGCAGGTAAAATAATATATTCAAAAGGTGGAAATGCTTTTGACGCTGCTGTTGCATCTGCATTTACTCTAGCAGTTGTTGAGCCAAGTATGAGTGGAATTGGCGGCAGACTTCAAGCAATATATAAGCAGGCTGGAGGTGAAATTTTGGGAATAGATGCTACAACACAGATACCAGAAAGTTTTGATAATAAAGATTTAGAATTACCAAGTTATGGTTACAAAACAATTGGAATTCCAGGAGTTGTTGCTGGGCTGATAAAGCTTCATGAAGAAAATGGAGTTTTAGACCTCGAGACTGTTATGGCACCTTCTATAGATATAGCAGAAAATGGGTTTTTAATTTTGCCTGGAGAAATTAAAAGACAGCAATATGAAAAAGAAAAAATTGAATCATTTGAAGGTACAAAAATGTATTTTTTGAATTCTAATGGAGATTCTTTTAAGCCAGGAGACATACTAATTCAAAAAGACTTAGCTAATACTCTTACAGTGATATCAAAAAATGGTAAAAAGGGTTTTTATGAAGGAGAAATTGCTGCAAAAATTGCTGGTGATATTCAATCCAATGGTGGATATATTACAACCGAGGATTTGAAAAATTATTCTGCAAAAGAATCAGAAGTATTGACAGGTAAGTTTAATGGATATGACATTAACACTTTAAATCTCCCCTCTTATGGATCGATTACAATACAAATGATTCAAATAATGGACCAATTAAAAATTGAATCTGAAAGAGATTGGAATCTTAAAATTTCAAGTGCTGTTGAAGAGGCATATAGATACAGGCCTTTTCAAAAAGATACTGATTCAGTAAAAAGTATTTTGTCTGTTGACAGGGCTAAGGAAATTGCATTAGATATTGAAAACAATCATACAAATATTGTAGACATAAGTCAAATTAAAAAATCAGAAGTGGCTGACATGGCGCTAGGACATACTGCACACTTAACAACTTCAGATAAGTATGGAAATGTTGTTTCTCTTACTCAGACTTTAGGTCCAAATATGGGCTCAAAGGTTGCGTCCAAAGGTTTGGGTTTTTTATATAATGTTACAATGGGACCATATCTAGGCGGCTATTTTGGAGAAGATAAGCCAGGCGACAGAGCATCTTCACATATTTCACCTACTATATTCAGTAAGGGTGATCAAGTTGTTCTTGCTCTTGGAGCTGCAGGTGGAAATAAAATACCTTTAGCAATAAATCAAGTTGCATATAGATATCTTAAAACAGGGATGCCATTAGTTGATGCAATATTTTTTCCTAGAGTATACAAATATGAAAGTCCAATTTATATAGAAAGTCATCTAGGCATAAATCATTTAAGTGATTATGAATTTTATCCAGAGTCATTTAATGTAGAAATGATTAGAACTAAAGCTTATTTTGGAAGAGTACATGCGATAGCTCTTGATTCAATAAATGGAAAATGGTTTGGATATGCAGATCCAGATTGGGAAGGCAGTGTATCTAGTTTTGAATAGTATGTCTAATTTAAAATATTAAATTCTAACTGTTTTTTATCTTTATCAAATGCTCAATATATTTAAGACCTTAGCTTTAATTATTTTAGTTTCATGTAGTTCAAATGCAACAGAAACTTCATCTGAGGAAACTTCTTATCCTCCACTTCTTATAATAAATGAGAAGATACTTTTTATCGGAAATAGTTTTACTTTTTATTGGAACCTTCCCTCTCAAGTTGAAAAAATGTCAATTGAAAAGGGCTTGAACTGGGATGTAAAACATGTTACTGTGCCTTCTGCAAAACTCAGAGATCATTGGAATAATCCTGATTTAAAATCATTACTTGAAAATGAAACATTCGATCACATTGTAATTCAAGAACACAGTACTTATCCTTTAACAAATTCAGATGATACTAAAGCTTATTTTGATTTGCTTACTTCTCTGATACCCTCTTCAACAGAACTTCATTTCTTTTCAACCTGGATGTATCCTTCTATTGAACAGTTTAACACAAATAATGAGCAATTCCCAATAGAGGAAAGTATTAAGCAAATAGTAGACGGAACAAACACTAAAATAATACCAGTAGGAAGAGCATTTAAACTATTCAATGATAAATATCCTGAGTTTAATTTACTAATGGAGGATGAAAAGCATCCTAATCCAAATGGAACATATCTAGCAAGTTGCATTATTTTCTCTCATATAAGTGGTCAAAGCTCATTAAACCTATCTAAAAGGTATAAGGGTAAAGACACTAAGGGTGTAGAGATCTACTACAGTATAGTTGAAGATGAAGTTTTGACTTTTCTTCAACAAATTTCTGATGAAGTTATTTTCTAATGAGTCAAATTAGAGAATTTAAAAATTCTGATTTAGAGGAATTAAGATTAATCTTTAAAAAGAATATACCTCAATTTTTTAGTGAAAATGATTTAAAAGATTTTGATGAATATCTTGAAAACAATCATGATACTTACCTAGTAATAGAAAACAAAGAGGGTCTAGTAGGAGGTGCAGGCTATGTTAAAGAGAATGAGAATACTGGTAGAGTAACCTATTCATTTATTAACCCAAAATATCATAGACAAGGCTTTGGAGGTATTCTTGTAAATCAATGCATCAAAAAACTAAAATCTGACAAAGACATTACTTGTATAGAAGTTTTGACATCTAACTTGGCTCATAAATTTTGGATGAAATTCAATTTTAAAATAAAGTTTATTAAAAAAGACTACTGGAGAAAAGGAGATGATTTATATTTTATGGATCATAGTATATAGATCACTAAAAATCCAAGATAAGTTCCTAATGCATTTCCAAGGCTACCTACCAAAATTGCAGGTAAAATAAGATCTTTTCTATCAAATGCTTCGGCAAGAGCAATAGCTGATGGTCCACCTCCAATGTTAGCCTGACTAGCAATTGAAATCATTTCCCAGTCCCTATAGACAACTCCACCAATTATAATAAATAATATACCATGAATAATTACTGCAGAAATAGTGAATATTAACAATAAAAAGCCAATATCCTGAAGTTGACTCACAGCTCCTATTTCACAATAAGCACCAATTACAGCTAAAAAAACATAGACTAGATATAAACCAAGATCTTGACTGCCTTTTAAATTTGAAATAAATTTACTTTGTGCCAAAATAATACCAATGGTTGTGAGAATTAAAATTGAGGGTATATTAATTATATAGTTCGAAATAATATCAGAGATATAATAGACACTAACTCCAAGAAATAATAACCATGCGAGCGAAGTTAAATCGATGTTTTGATTTTCTTGATCTTCCTTTAAAGAATTACTTTTCTTAGAGACAACTTTTTTATCACCCTTCCAAATTCGGTTAAGAACAGTTGGTATAATTAATGTAATCATTATCCAAATGGCAGTTACTACATTATCAACGGCAATTGTTCCAGCATATAATACTCCCTTTTTTTGAAACTCATACTCTAATGCAATAGCATTAAAATTAACACTTCCTCCTGTGTATGTTCCAGTTAACATTCCAGCAATTATTTTTGCATCTTCTCCTAAAAGGCTTTCGGGGGTTAATAAATACCAAGAAATAATTATTCCACATGTAGTAGCTAAAGATCCAATTACAAAAAGCCCCACCATTGGTAGACCAGCATTTTTAATTGATGTTATATTAACTTTTAATAATAGGTAAAAGATTGATATTGGTGCAACATATTTAAAAATTATATCATATAATTCTATACTGTTAGATGCAGAAGGAATAAAATTAAAATTTGAAATAACTGCTGTAAAAAGTATAACTAAAAGAGCAGATCCACCAAGTTGCTTTCCGATTTTGGTTTTACCAGCATAAACTGATAGAATAACCATAAAACATAATACGGATAATACATAAACTGGATTAGTAATAAAGTCCATTTAGAAAGAGTATTTAATTAATCGTAAACTTCTACAACCAATTCTATTTCAACTGCTTGGCCTCTGGGTAATGAATTGACACCAATTGCAGCTCTTGCATGCTTGCCTTTTTCTCCAAAGACATCTACCATTAGATCCGAAAATCCATTTACTACTTTGGGTTGTTCTATAAAATTTGGAGATGAATTTACGAGCCCTAAGACTTTCACAATACGTTTTACTTTATTTAGATCCCCAAGCATTTCTTTTAGAACAGATAATTGATTAATAGCAGTTTGTCTAGCTCCTTCATATCCTTGCTCAATAGTAATATTGCCACCAAGTTTTCCAGTCAATTCAGTCCCATCTGGATATTTTGGACCTTTTCCAGCTAAAAATATAAGATTTCCTGCTCTTACACCATTTACATAATTTGCAACTGGTTGAGGAGGAGGAGGTAGAGTTATATTTAGTTCAACTAATCTTTCTTCTGGGTTATAATCTGAATCAATTTCACTTGATTGGTCAACTTGAGTGCATCCAATTAAAAAAAAAGATAAAAGAATTATAGAAAATGAATTTGAATAAAATTTCTTCATAGATTTAAATTTAAAAAAAATAAGCAATATAATTAAACTGTTAGCTCTCCCTTTTAATAGCTTTTACTATTTTTTTGTAAACGGACTCAGTTTTTGACCATGAGTTTCCACTAGTATTTATAAATAGGATAACAACCGCATCAATATCCTCATTATATCTTGCAATACTTTGATAACCAGGTAATAATCCGGTATGTTCATATTTATAAATTGAAGAATATATTTCCTGTTCTTGCTTATTTAGTAGTGATCCATCAATCAATGCTCTTAAAAAAACACCTACATCTTTGATGGTAGCAATCATAGAACCGCCAGGGATAATATAGTTGTTTTGCTTTACATCCATATCCCATCCAATATGGTAACCACTAGTCAAATCATCTAAATTTATTTCACTGAGTAGACTATAAGTGTCGTTTAACTCAAGTGGAATTAAGATTTCTTCTTTAATATACTGGTGATGACTATAACCCAATGTTCTGTCAAGTATTTCACCAATAAGCAAGTAATTTGTATTTGAATACTCATATTTTTTGTCGGGTTTAAAATCTGCAGGCATATCTAATACCAGTTCAAGAGTTTTCCATGTGCTCATCGGAGTTTCACCCCAAGGGTAACCATATTCTTCATCAGTAAAATTAGGTATACCGCTTCGATGTTGTAACATCATTCTGAGAGTAATTATTTCTGCATTTTCAATTCTACCATCAAGATCAGGTAAATATTCAGCAAGCCTTTTATCTAATGATAGACTACCTTCATAGATAATTTTGGAAGTAGCAGCAGCAATATACAGTTTGCTTATACTTGCAATTTTGAACAAAGAGTATGGGTCTGCAGGAATCTTATTTTCTCTATTTTTCCACCCTGCACTATAATACTCCGAATCTTCATCCTGATCAACATAAACAATTATTCCATCAAATTTATTGCCTACAGCATTTTCAAGCTCTAATTGAACACTGTTTTGATCATTTATTTGCGAGCCACATGCTGCATAAAATGAAAGGAGGATTAATAGTAATAATTTTCTCATTTTAATTTAATTCAATAGTTTGGTCTTTAAATTGTAATTTCTCAATATTCTGCAATAAATTAATTCCATCTCTATCTAGAATTTTATCCATTATAGAAGTTTTATTGTCTGAAATATTGAGAATATATTCTGAGCTATTCCCAGAGAATATCACTGTGTTTATTCCTTGATTTCCATTGATATTATTATCAAGTTGATTAATAGAAACTGAGATATCATTACTCCCTAAGAGAGTTATATCTTTTAAATATTGTGAATGATTAGTATACGGTTTTGAAGAATCAAATCTCAATGTGAAATTTCCGTTAAAACTCGAGTCTATTCTAGCGTTATAAGTTAAGTGTGGGTGAAAGAATTTATTGTTCATTATTTCAGCACCAATAGAATCTTCTTTTAAGATTCCATCTCTTGTTTTTGCAACATATATCCCCCACATTCCATGAGTATTACTATCTGTCCAAGCACCCCATAATCCATAATAAGAATCTATAAGAGCTGCTAAGTATTCTTGAGTTAAACTGTTTTCATCTATTAGCTCATTTATCCAACTATCAGCACCTATTCCCCATAAATTATTTGACAGTGCATTTTTTTGAGCTTCTCTTATTTCTGATTGATATTCTGGCATTGCACCTGGAAAAGAGTTGTGACCATCTATTCCTATTCCATAATCATGGACTAAATGGAGAATCTCTTCATAAGTTGCGTCTCTGTGATTATTGTAGTCTTGATTAATATACCAAGGGTGTCCTTCAACTTGAATTTCATTTTCAAATAATTCTTGACCACTAACTTCAACAGGATTATTTCCATCATCCTGGCCATTAAGTAGTGTAAGAATTGCACCGTTTTCAGACATTTTGTTTGCTAATTCAGATTTGTCACTACCATATTTGGAACCTTGATAATTTTTAAGAAAATGTTCTAGTGTGCTTCTAGCTCTAACAATTTGTTCATCTGTTAAATTACTTTGAGCTACAATGTGAATTTTCCCTCCATTGGGTGTTACAACATTAGTATAACGATTAAAATTACTAGAATATTCTTCACCTAAACTATTTGGGATTATATTTTCAATTCCTAATTCAAGATTTGCTAGACCTATAGGTTGATTTATTGAACTATCGTTAGAACATGAAAAAAATATTATTGAAAGGAGAATTAATAATAATAATTTTCTCATTTTATAAAGATAAAAAAACGGCTACACTTTATAAAAGTATAACCGTTTTATTGTTATAGTAGATAACTCTATTGAAATATCGAACATCAGTTTTACTCCAAGAGAATTAATTAACACTCATCACATAATGACTCTTATTATGAAAAGTTGAACTAATATGATTTTGATTTCAGTGCATTTTTTATATGTTCTAAATGATGGTTACAATGCCATGAATACATCCCGATAGTTGAAATCAAATTAAATTTTAATCCATGTTGAGGATGTTCATAATCCATTTCCAATTGATCAAGAGATAAACTCTTTATCAACCTAGCCCATTTTTTATGTAATCCAGTTAAGAGCATCAAGGATTCATCAATTTCTATGGTTAAAGAATCTGCTAGATTCGCCCACTTTTCTTCATGATAGGGTTTAATAATTGGCGTTTCTTCTGTTAAAGCTAATTTAAACCTTATGAAAGCATTCATGTGACTATCTGCACAATGATGAATAACTTGTTTAACTGACCATCCTTTTGGTCTATATCTCCAATTAAGTTGGCTATCTTGAATTCCAGTAACCAATTCTTTAATTCGACTCGGAAACCTCTCGATATCATCAATCCAATTATTAATCACTTTTTTATCAGGATTATTAATAGAAGTGTACTTGCCTATCGGAAATTTAAGTTTTTCTATGTTCATGTTGTTTTTAGTCCTATTCTAAATGTTTATTAAAACACCAATATAAAAAAAACGGTTACACTATAATAGTATAACCGTTTTATTGTTTTAGTAGCGAGGGCAGGACTCGAACCTGCGACCTTTGGGTTATGAGCCCAACGAGCTACCTACTGCTCTACCTCGCGATTTTGAAATGCAAATATAGTAAACTTTCA